>Ga0208598_1000400_pt1 | contig 12094 bp, 14 predicted proteins | sample LakMenEpi22Jun12_FD_150726 | JGI IMG/M metagenome (GOLD analysis project Ga0208598, IMG submission 150726) | Freshwater microbial communities from Lake Mendota, WI - 22JUN2012 deep hole epilimnion (SPAdes) | ecosystem: Environmental > Aquatic > Freshwater > Lake > Epilimnion/Euphotic zone ... | reverse complement strand
GGGAGGCGCTGAGCGACAGCGTGATCGGCTACGGCGGCGACAAGGTGCTGATCGCCAGCAAGGCCGCCCGCCGCCAGATCAGCACCGCCTCCCGCCAGGCCGGTGGTGACCTCTACGAGGTGATTGATGGGCGGCACTACTTCGAGGGGATCGAGATCCTGCTGGTGGAGGAGGACGCCGAGGGCCATGCGGTGCTCGGTTACGACGAACCGGGAGACACCACCTCGATCTACTGCTGTGTGCTCGGTGACGCGGCGGTCTGCGGTCTGCAGGGCCCGTTCGAGGGCCGGTATGGCATCTCGGTGCGGGACTTCGGGGAGGTGCACGACGCGCCGGTGTTCCGAACCCGGGTCGATTGGTACGTCGGCTTTGCGGTGTGCAACCGCAAGGCAGCAGGACGGCTGTTCAACGTCGCGCCCATGCCGCTGGTGCTGCCCTGAACGCCAGCCCCAACCCAGGAGAACTGCCCAGAACCACTCATCGATTTCCCCCAGGAGCTCCATCCATGACCTCTCAAGCCACCCGGCTGCTCGATGCACAAACGGTGCTCGTCGGCTGGATCAACCACTCGGCCACCGACTGCTATGAGCACAGCCGCAACAGCGGTGATGTCGTCAACCTCGGCACCGACCTCGATGCCACCGGCTGCTTTGTGGTGGTGGCCTCCCACCCCGGCCACAGCGAGGCGGTAACCGTGACCCTCGAGCTCGCGCCGCTGCTGGATGACGGCACTGCCGGCAGCTGGATCACCGCTGCTGCTGTCGCCATCCCCGCTGCGGGCGGCAAGGTGGAGGCGATCATCAGCGGCGCGGCCCTGCTGATCAACCCAGCCGACAGCGAGCTGATCACCCCGCCCTGCCTGCGCCTGGCCCGCGCTGTCGTCTCTCCTGCTTCGCCAGTGGGGATGACGGTGGCGCTCACCGCCAACCAGGGGCTGTGAGGTGAGCGCCATGAGCAACCCACTCGACACCCTCACGCCAGCGGAAGGGATGGCGGTCCTGCCGCTGGAGCTGCTCCAGCCCCTCGATGGGGCTAACCCCGCCTCCACCCCGGTGCCACTGGGCGGCCCGGAGCAGCGGCTGATCGTGACGCCGGATCCCGGTGTGATGTGCGGAGACGGCGACAGTGCCTGGCTGCCGCCCAGCCAGCTGCTGATCAGCAAGGACGGCGAGAGCCGCTCCATCTGGCCGGTGCATCTGGCCGGCTGGCAGGCCCTGGGCTGGCAGCTGCAGACGGATGCTGCAGCACCTCAGCCGGAGCCGGAACAACCAGAGACAGAAGAGCCAGAGCCGGAGCAGCCAGAGCCCGATCTGGAGCCCGCCCCCGATAGCGAACCAGAGGCCGAGCCTGTCTTCGAGCCAGCCCTGGAGCCGGAATCAGCCGCCACCACTGAACCGGAGCCCCTCACTGAAACCGCCCTTGGCGGCGACGCTGGCGGCGGTGAGGCCCTGCTGGCGGCTGAGCCGCCTGACTTCCAGGCGATGACCAAGGCCCAGATCGTCGACTACTGCTCGACTGTCCATGGCGTGGACCTCGATGGCAGCCAGACCAAGGCGGAGCTGATTGAGCAGGCCACCGCCCTGGAGGCCCAAGCCAGTGGCACCGCCGCTGAGGATTTGGCTGCCCTGGAGCTGGGTGATGCCCTGCTCTGAGGCTGGTTCGCGGTGCCCCAGCCAGCGCATCCCTGGCTGGGGCCTGGCAACAGCCCTGGAGCACTGCCCTGGCGCCGATGGCCACACCCGATCCGGCCGTGCTGGCGGCCCTGGCTGCTCAGTGCCGCAGCAGCAGCCAGCCCCAGGGGCTGATCTTCTTGGGCCAGGCCCAACTGCAGGACGGCTGCACCCCTGAACCACCACCGTCTGGAGGTATCAGCGCAGTTCAGGCCCTTGCGCCCCTGGTGAGTGCTGCCGCTGGTGAAGGGGTGGTGGTGCTTGCGCTGGATCTGCGCCTGCTCAGCCCCCTGCCGCTCTGATCCTTCGTCCGTCTACTCCCCTTCTGCACTGATCACCATGGCCACCACCACCGAGAGCCGCACCGCCGGCCGTTCCCTGCCCCAGGCCTCCGACCTGCTGCTGGTGCAGCGCGGCAGCACGCCCTACCGGGCCACCGCAGACGAGGTCAAGGCGTTCATGCTCACCCCCGCCACAGCGGCGGCGATCGGTGCGATCCGGCCCGGCACCAACCTGACGGTGGACTCCGATGGCACGCTCCACGCGGCCATCCCCGGCGTCCTGCATTACAAGGGTGCGATCGACCCAACCAGCGACGAGGCCCCGGCCGATGCCGCCGTGGGGGATGTGTACTTGGCCAGTGCTTCTGGCGCTGCCCTCGAAAGCTGGAGCGGCCTCGCCGGCCAGGAGATCGCTAACGGGGACCTGCTGTTGTTTGACGGCACCAGCTGGAGTGCCAACGCCGCCCTTGGCCCCGATGGCGCCGGGGTGATCCGCATCCAGGTGGCCGATCCGCTGGCCGTCGATGAGAGCGACCCGGCCCAGCCCCTGATCAGCGTTGAGCCGGCCACCACCACTGCTACCGGTGTGGTGCAGCTGGCCGATGCACTGGCCCTGGCGGACGGCACGCCTGGGCGGGTGGTGGATGCGGCCCAGCTGCAGGCGGGGTTAGCCACTGCCCAGCCGGCTGGTGACTACATGCCGCTGGACCTCAGCACCCTGCCCTCCTTGCCCTGAGCGCCGCCCCCGATGACGCTCCACCGTGACGACCTGCTGGCGATCACCCGCCCCGCTGGCCCCCAGGCCGGCACCTATCAGCTGCCTGTGGCGGCAGTGGCGGAGCAACTGAGCCCGCCGCCGGTGCTGGGGATCAGCGGAATCCTCTGGTCGACCACCCGATCTGCAGCAGACAACAACTGGCAGGCGGTTTGCTGGTCGCCCGAGCTGCAGCTGTACGCCTGCGTGGCCAACACCGGCAGCGGCAACCGGGTGATGAACTCCACCGATGGCATTCACTGGAGCACCAAACCAGCGGCAGCCGATCAGAACTGGGTAGCGCTCTGCTGGGCAGCCGAGCTGGGCCTGTTCGTGGCTCTCAGCGACAGCGGCATGGGCAACCGGGTGATGACCTCAGCGGATGGCGGCAGCTGGACCCTGCGGCAGACGCCGGCCGACAACAGCTGGACCTCCATCTGCTGGTCAACCGAGCTGGGCCTGCTGGTGGCCGTCGCCAGCTCCGGGACGGGCAACCGGGTGATGACCAGCTCCGATGGCCTCACCTGGACAGCCGGCCCGGCTGCTGCCGATCAGGACTGGCGCTCTCTGTGCTGGGCACCGCAACTGGACCTGTTCGTGGCGGTGAGCAGCAGCGGCGTCAACCAGCGGGTGATGACCTCCCCTGATGGCCGCAGCTGGACGTTGCGAACGGTCGCCACAGCCAACAGCTGGACGGCGATCTGCTGGGCAGCGGAGCTCGGCCTGTTGGTAGCGGTGAGCAGCAGTGGCCGAGGCAACCGGGTAATGACCTCCGCCGATGGCATCACCTGGACGAGCCGCAGCTCAGCAGCCGACAACGCCTGGACCTCGCTCTGTTGGTCGCCGGAGCGCGATCTGCTGGTAGCCGTCGCCAGCAGCGGCACCGGTAACCGGATCATGACCAGCCCCGATGGCATCACCTGGACGGTGCGCAGCTCTCCGGCCGATAGCGGCTGGCGCTCGATCTGCTGGTCGCCCCAGCGCCGTCAGTTCACGGCTGTGAGCAACAGCGGCTCTGGCAACCGGGTGATGGTGAGCCCCTGAACCATGAGCACCAACCCCATACCCCTGCCTGCGATCGGATCGCGTTGCTGGCGCGACCTGATCAGCCCGGAGACCGGCGCCACCGTGCTCAACCTGGCGGCCGACAGCAGCGACACCGATCCGATGGTGGAGCTGGCGTACGACGAGGGCGGCAGCGGCTGGTGGCCGCTCTCAACGCTGGTGTTCGAAACGGCGTGAGCATGAGTAATGGTCACAAGGCAACGGGTGCCAGTCAGCAGGATCACTTCAGGATGGAGACGTTCACCGATGGGGTGATGCCGCAGCTGAGCCAGCGTTCCATTGACCGGGATGTATGACCGTTGTTATCACCACGCACCGATAATAGTCAATTCAGCCCCAAGGCTTTGGGCATGATTCAGCGAAATGAGAACAACGAGCTCATCTATTGCGACCATCAACGGATACCAGTAGCACCCAAGGAATCCTTCTATTGCGCTGCCACCATCTCGGGCTTTCTCCGCATTTCTCTGTACAAAATACAAAGAATGAGGAGATTGACTGCAAAAGCGGCAATCAACATGAAAGTCTTGTCAATTCCAACCGTATTCAAGACCTTCGAGATAAACCAAGGATAAGCAATGAGGAGGGCCAATGCCTTGCCGGATGGGTTTCTCAGATTTTTTGCAGCGAAGAGTGCTGGAAAAAGATAAAAAACATAATCATATCCTAGGTGTGTCACGAACGTCAAAGAAGCAACTGAGCAAAAGCTCCACCATTCCAAGCTATTTCTGTTAGAGTGTCTAATAGTATATGGAGCAGCGCCAGCAAGGATTAAGCACGACAGAGTTGAAATCTTAATCAAATCAGCGTTGTCAGGAGTGGCAGTCTTTAAAATAGTTAGCAGATCTCCAGCACCAGATGAAACGGCGCTAGAAGCGACTCGATAAGGTTGGGTCAAAAATTCGATTGACAGAGGATTTTGGCCTGTCCACGCTCCAAATATAATCGCCCCAAATAAAACCGGAAATAAAGACAGCAGGAAGAAATTCAGTCCATGCCTACGATAAAATGCAATTCCTAGCGTGGGGGCAAAAGAATACTTTACATATGTCAGTCCTGCAAAAAATGCACTCGAAAGGTAGCGCCACTTGTTGCCTGCCGAAGTTTTCAAAAAATCTCCTCTTTTGATAAATCCTGCAAGAGCAATGGAGGCTATCAGCGCAGCCAAGATCATGAGAGAGTGCTGGCCATTTCCTATGGTATTTCTCGTAGGTGTAGACATCAAGAAGAGGCAGCCAATAGTCAATAGCTGAATTCGATTAAGACTGTACACCCTTGCACAAGCTCCTACAGAAAAAATTGCAAAAAGGATATTTGTAATTGCCCATAAGGCTTTCGCAGTAAAAAAAGGCAGCGCCGCATAGGGAGCAAGAAGGATATACAGAAGCTGGGTATAGTTAGGTGCCTGAGAAAGTAAAATTCTTTTATCTGGGTCGCCTTCAAGGTGCACCATATAAGGATTATCCCGAAAAAGAAGAATTCGCGATGGAGACCATTGAAAATCCTGCGAATGCTCCAATCCATTCAAAAAGCCTTGAACCATTGATACCACCGCGAAGATCAGCAAGAAGGAAATACCGATACCCCGTGCGATGCGAAACCACTTGGCTGATTTCATCTTTTCGCAAATGTTGATCCTTGAAAGCATCATTCTTGTAAAATGGAAGTCTCGTGACAGCGGGCGACAGCGAAAATTAGAAATGGCTCATGGTCAATACATCCATTTTGAAGTCGCCGCCTCAAGGAAATTGGTTTGGCAAATACTGAATAGCGAGGAACCTGCGCATTGAATAACTAACATATCAACCTCCAAATGCCGCCTCTTCTTGACAGCTCGGAGAAGAACTTGAATTCTGAGAAAGCCTTCTGTCTATACTCTTCCCATTCCGGTAGGCGTGGATAGCACCTCCGAAGAATATTGCCTGACTGCCGCGAATCCTTCGCCAAGTACAGCCTCCCCCCAGCGGCCGCCACCTCTTCATCCAATTCATTCAGCACCTCCAGCAGTCCAGGCACTGCAGCCGGCACATCGGCAGCCAGAGTCCAACCCGGAATCGGGAATGACAGCGGTGCTGGATTACTGGGGCCAAAGCGCTTGAGCACCGTGAGGAAACTCGGTGCCCCTACCTTCCGCAAAGCCTCCAGCGTGCGCGGCACCAGGTGGGCGGCCTCATTGGGCACCGCGAACTGGTACTGCAGGAACCCCGCTGGGCCATAGATCCTGTTCCAGTCCTGCACCCCATCCAGCGGGTGGAAGAACGGTGCAATCGCCTGCAACTCTCCCACTCGGTGCTTGGGTGCCTTGCGATACCAGGCCTCGTTGAAGGCTCGCACCGTGAGCTTGTTTAGCAACCCACCCGGCAGGAACGGCGGTGCTGAAGCCAGGGCCTTCGGGTCGTAGTGGAGTGGATCGGCCTGCAGATTGGCTGGCAGTGCTTCGGCGGGGGCATGGTCGCCGCAGGTGAGCACCCCACGGCCCTTGGGATCGAGGCTGTCGACCCAGGCCACGCTGTAGCGGTATTTGGCATCGGCCTCCACCATCGCCGCCATCAGCGACTCCAGATCGCGGTGGCGGGTGGTGTCAACGCTGATCAGCGAGCTAGAGATCGGGATCAGCGAGAACGTTGCCTCCACGATCACTCCGGTGAGGCCCATGCCGCCCACGGTGGCCCAGAAGAACTCCGCCTCATCAAGGCTGCCCCGCCCGCTTGGGGTGAGTTCCCGCAGCGTGCCGCTGCCGTCCACCAGCAGCAGGCGCTGCACGTGATTGCCAAAGCTGCCGTCCACGTGGTGGTTCTTGCCATGCACATCAGCCGCAATGGCCCCACCCACCGTGACGTTGCGAGTGCCAGGGGTGACCGGCAGGAAGAAGCCCGCCGGCACGATCACCCGCAGGATCTGATCCAGGCTCACCCCCGCTCCAGCCGTCACCGTGCCGCTGGCGGGATCTAGCTCGATCCGATCGAAGTCCGGCAGCTCGATCACCGTGCCGTCTTTGAGCTGGGCGGCATCGCCGTAGGAGCGGCCCAGACCTCGGGCGATCAACGACCTTGGCGGCGCACCACGGATCAGCTCCTGCAGCTGCTCGATCGAGCTGGGCTGCACCACCTGTGCCGTCACCGGGTTGGTGCGGCCCCAGCCGCTGAGGGTTCGGGTTTCGGCCGTGAGGCCTGCAGGCAGGGTGATGGTCACAGGTGTTCAGAGCTTGGAGGCGATTGGAGCAGGCAGCAGGCGGATCAGCCGCATCAAGGGCGACCACCACCAAGGCAGGTATTCGATCCCCCGCCGGTTCGGCCGGCGCAGCAGGTCCCGCGCTACCGATTCAGGGCTAGCGCACAGCGCTGGTGGTGCCTTACCCACCGTCATCGGTGTGGCCATGAAGCCGGCCTTGATGATCCGCACGGCAAAGGGCTTGCCATGGCAACGCAACAGCAAGCCCTCGCAGAAGGCCGTGAGCGCAGCCTTGGCAGCGCCGTAGTGATAGTTGGACGGCCGGCCGCGATCGGCCGCCACCGAACTGAACAACCACAGCCGGCCGGGTTTGGCGATGCGCTCAGGGGTGGCGATGGCGGTGAGCCAGGGCAGCAAGCCGGAGTAGTTGGCCGCGGTGATCCGCAGGGCCTCGGCGGCATCGCTGCGGGCCAGCTCGGCATCGCCCAGCGATCCGGCGGTGATCAGGTAGAGGTCGAACTCTCCCACCTCCGGGCATCGGACTGGCTGCATGGCGGCATCAGCCAGCAGGTCGGTGGTCTCGATGCTGACTGCTGCTCCAAAGCGCTGCTGCAGGTCAGAAGCCAGCTGCTGGTTGGCTTGCCCGTTGCGCGCCACCAGGTGGAAGCGCTGGCAGCCCCGCCCAGCCAGCTCGCGGCAGATGGCCTTAGCTACCTCGCTGGTGCTGCCCAGCACAAAGGCGCTGCGGATCAAACTCGATACTGCTGCGGTCATCAGCGGGAGTCTCGCCTACGTTCGCTTTGCATGGGTAGAGAACCGATACCAACTGCTGCGGCCAGAGCCACCATCGACCAGAGCGTGATCAGGCGTCGTAGTACAGCGATCGGCAGCGCAATTGCTGTTGGCACGCCTTGTTGAACGAGCAGCAGCACCGTGGTGCCTTCGTTCACGCCGATCCCGCCCGGCAGAGAAGAAGCCATCCCAGCCGTGCCCGAGAGCAGATAGATGGCCACCGCCGCCGGGATGGTGATCGCGGCTGGTGCCAGCAGACGCACCAGCAGCCAGAGCACCAGAGCTTCATTGGCCCACACCAGCACTGAGATCAAGGCGGCAGGCACCATCGCCCGGGCCAGGGTCCCGCTGGGTAGGTGATGGCGCCAGTGCTGCCAGCGGCGGTCCAGCCAACGGCGAGGCCCTGGCCTGCTGGCCAGCACCACAGCAGCCCCGACCACGAGGGCAAGGCTCAGCAGCCACAGGCTGCTTAACGCCGGCAACCGACCCAACACCTGCGATGGGGTGAGCACCAGCAGCAACAGCGCCACGGCAACCACATCAGCGCAGCGCTCGGCTATGAACACATGCACGAGAGGCAGGCGGGGATAGCCCAGCTGCTCGTGCAGCAGCTGCACCCGGCTCAGTTCACCCACCTTGGCGGGGGTGGCGGTGAGGGCAAAGCCCCGGAACCAACCCAGCAGATCCGGCCAGTTCGTGCTCCCAATCCCCAGCCGCCCCAGCAGCAGGCGCCAGCGCCAGTAGCGGCCCGAATAGCTCAAGGCCACCACCCCATAGAGCACCGGCAGCCACACCAGCAACGATTGCGAGGCCGTGAGCAAAGCTCCTTGTTCACCGGCAGGCAGGTGCAGCACCCCCGCTACTGCAATGGCCAGCACAGCCGCCGCGATCAACCCCAGCCAGGGGATGCGCGGTCTGCTCACGGCTTCCGCCGAGACGGCAGTAGCAGGCACAACACCCCCAGTGCCGTGGCAAACCAGAGCGTCATCAGCCGGACCAGCAGCGTGGCCGGGGTGGCCGCAGCCACACCCACGCCCTGGAGGGCCAGTAGTCCCACCGTGCCGGCCTCGGTGCTGCCGAGCCCGCCCGGCAGCAGCGTCAGTGCACCTAGAAGGCCGGCAGCGGTGAGGGCAATGGTGGCGCCGCCAATCCCAACGGCTTCGATTCCCATGCCGCGCAGCAGCAGCCAGAGGCTCACCCCCTCCAGGCTCCAGGCCAATGCACCAATCACAGTGGCCTGCACCAACAACCCCGGCCGCAGCAACTGCCGCAATGCCGCCAGGCCATCGCCGCCGGCACTGGCCAGCTTGGCGGGCAGCAAGCGTTTCACGCTCGCCTTGAGCTGGGCCCTGGCCCAGGGGCTGCGCAGCACCAGCCAGGCACCGACTACAGCCAACAGCCCGATGCCGATGACTGCGGTCAGGGGCACCTGCCAGCGCAGCAGCAGCGGCAGGTTGATCAGCAACAGCAACAGCACCGCCGTGCCATCGGTGAGCCGCTCCACCACCAGCGCCATCAATGTGGGCGGCACCGGCACCTCGCACTCCTGCTTGAGCAGCAGTGAGCGCACGGCTTCCCCCGATTTGCCTGGGGTAGCGGTGAACGCATAGGAGCCCATCCAGATCCGGACATCGGCCTGGATGCGCGGCCGTTGATCGACAGCTCTCAACAACAGCCGCCAGCGGGAGTAGCGGATGCCGTAGCCCAGCAACACCAGCAGCAGGCCCAGGGCGATCTGCGGCCACAGGCTGCGCAGCAACGGCAGCAACTGATCCCCTTGGCTCCAGATCCCCAGAAGTCCGTAGCCCAGCAGCGCCAGGGCCACCACCGGCAGCAATGGCCCCAATGAGAAAGCGGGATAGGGCTGGGGTTCGGATAGGAAGCTGCGGTAGTGGGGCAGGGCAGCCGCCTGCAGCAGTTCGCGGTCGCCCTTGCTGTCGCCGTAGGCCTCGATCGTGAGCCCATCCAGTGGGCCCAGGTGCTCCGCCAGTCGCCGCACCTTCTCGGGGCCCTTGCAGTTGGGGCTGGCCAGCTTGGGGAGCCATTGGCCGTGCTGGTGCTGCAGCTCGGTGCAGAGCAGCTCCACCGCCAACCAATCGGCCAACGGCTGCAGCAGCAGCCGGGGTGAGGCCGAACACAGCAACACCCGATCGCCGCGCTGCTGGTGCCAGCGCAACCGCACCAGAGCTTCCGGGCGTAGCTGGTCCCGCAGTTCATTCAGCAACCAGTCCCCCCGGCCAGCTGCATTGGCCCGGTTCACGGCTCCGCAGATGCCAAAGGCGGCGATGGTCTGCTGCTTGAACCGACCCGTGCTCACCAGCCGCAGCTGCCAGGCGATCAGCCAGGGCAGGCAGGCCAACACCGCCAGCAGCTGACCCAGCGCACCACGCGAGCGGCGAGCAGCCAGCCACAGGCAGTCGCCCCGCAGCAACGTGCCATCCACATCAAACACCGCAACCCTGCTGCCCACCGCCTGGCCCATCAGCTGGCGCGGCTGAGCAGGCCAATCACCGCTGTTGTCATCAACCACCCCACCAGGGTGAGCTTGATGCCCCGATCCCCCAGCAGGATCTCCTCAGGCTTTTCGCTGCTGCGCTCCGGGGCCCATTGCTGCCGACGCTCCGCTTCCTCGGGGTCGCTCAGCAGCTGATAACGAAAAATCCCCACCAGCACGAACGGCACCGTGAGCAGCATCCAACTGGTGGGTGCCCCGCGCAACGCTGGGCCTGCTGCCCAGAGGGCGTAACTGATAAAAGCGCTGGTGGCCACGGTGCTCTCGAGGCGCAGCAGCAGCGGCAGCGAGTAGCGCTCCAGCACTTTGCGGGTGATCACGCCCCGATCCTGCGCCACCCGTAGCTCGGCCTTGCGCTTCTCGATCGCCAGAAACAGTGCCAGCAACCCCACCGTGAGCAGGAACCAGGGCGAGGGCGGCAGCATCGCCGCCAAAGCACCGGCAATCGCCCGCAGCAGAAAACCTGAGGCGATGCAGAACAGATCCAGCAGCGGCATCCGCTTGAGCTGCAGGCAATAGCCCACCTGGATCAGCCCGTAAAGCAGCACCACCCCCGCCAGGGGCGGCGCTACCCAAGCAGCAAAGCTCAGGCTCACCACCGCCAATACCGCAGCTGTGGTGAGCGCAGCAGGCACGCTCACCAGCCCGGCTGCGATCGGTCGATTGCGCTTGCTGGGATGAGCCCGATCGGCCGCCACATCCAGGCAGTCGTTGAGCAGGTAGATCGCGCTGGAAATCAGGCAGAACGCCACCAGCGCACCGCCTGCCGGCAGCCACACGTCTGCTTCAAAGCGGAAGGCGAACAGCGGCGCCGCAAACACCAGCAGATTCTTGGTCCACTGCCTCGGGCGGCAGGCCTCCACCAGGGGCGGCAGGGCGCCAGGGGAGCCAGCAACCATCGATCAGCCCTCCCCGGCCTGTGTGGGCCAGACCTTATAACGCTGGGCCAAAGATTTCTCTCTTTGTCTGGGTAGATGAAGGGACCCGGACTTGCAGCTGACATGTGTAGGTACGGCCCGCGCTGGGTTGGAGAGCCATGGTTCTGGAGCAGAGCCCTACAGAACCCGCGGTTGGGTAAGGGCCTCAGCCCCCACCCGCCAGCTGCTGCCGCAGGGCCGCCAGCGCCTTCTTCTGGGCCCGTTGCACCGACATGCAGCTGATTTCCAGCCGCTCGGCTGCAGCCCGCAGCGACAGGCCCTCAAGGACGGTGAGCCTCAAGGCTGTGGCCTGTGCTGCCGGCAGCTGATCCACCAGCTGCTCCAGCGCCAGGCCACTCATAGCCTCGCTGATGGGCGGCTCTCCTTCTGGAGCGGCCAGCTGATCGAGCAGGCACTGCTCGCCTTCGGCGTGGCCATCAAGGCTGATGTGACCCAGGGGGCATTCGCCCTTCTCATGCAGCCGGCGCGGCACGCGCATCAGCCGCACTCGATCGCGCAGGTGGTGCTGCAGGGCGCCCCGGATGCAGCGGCGCAGATAGGGCTCTGCCGGCTCGCCTGCTCTGCAGCGGGGAGCGGAGCGAACCAGGGCCTCCCGGGCCACCTGGATCAGATCTTCCCGCTCCACCAGCGGGAACAGGCGCCGGGCTGCTGCGGAGGCAATGGCATCAGCCAGGGGCAGGTGCTCCAGCACCAGAGCATCGCGGGCCTTGAGCGCAGAGCGGCTGAGGGCTTGTGCCGGCTGCTTGCGGCGGGAGGGGGAAAGCGGGGAAGCCATCTGGGGGACGGCGAAGAACCCCACCCCCAACGGCCGGCCGCAGCGCCGTGACAAGGACGCCCGACATCGGAGGGCGCATGGCCTGATCCTTGACGCGGCGTGAGGACTGGCCGAGGGATGCGGTGGGTGTGCGCCG
>Ga0208598_1000395_pt1 | contig 12172 bp, 15 predicted proteins | sample LakMenEpi22Jun12_FD_150726 | JGI IMG/M metagenome (GOLD analysis project Ga0208598, IMG submission 150726) | Freshwater microbial communities from Lake Mendota, WI - 22JUN2012 deep hole epilimnion (SPAdes) | ecosystem: Environmental > Aquatic > Freshwater > Lake > Epilimnion/Euphotic zone ... | reverse complement strand
AGCAATTCTTCCTGCTCTTTCTGCAACCTCAGCAGCTGCGATTTGAGGAGTTGTTACAACAATAATTTCAGATCCAGGAATTAACTGGCCAAGAGAGATTGCAATATCACCGGTACCTGGTGGTAAATCAAGCAATAACAAATCAATATCTCCCCAATAGGCATCACTTAATAATTGCTCAAGTACTCGGTGCAAAAGAGGGCCGCGATATGCAACTGGATCAGATCTTTCGGGCTTAAACATCTCCATTGAAACAACTTTGACTCCGTAGTTTTCTACTGGAATAAATGTTTGATCAATAGCTGTAGGCCGTTTATCTAGCATTCCCATTAATCTAGGAATCGAATGGCCATAAACATCTGCATCTAAAATTCCAACCTTTAAACCTTGCAAAGCCGCTGCAACAGCTAAATTAACTGTGACTGAGGATTTTCCTACTCCGCCTTTACCAGAGGCAATTCCTAAAACCCTAGTTAAAGAATCTGGCTGGGCAAATGGAATGAATTTTTCGCGCCCACCTCTAATAATTTTCTTAACATTATTTCTTTGCTCTTCGCTCATTACCCCAAAAATGACCTCAGTGGTCTTAATTTCAGATATTTCAGCTAAAGCCTTATCGATATCATTTTTTAATCTATCTTTCATTGGGCAGCCAACTATTGTTAGCAAAATTCCAATTACTGCTTTTCCATCTTTAAAATCTACTGACTCAACCATCCCCAACTCAGGAAGTGGTTTATGCAATTCGGGATCAATAACATTGTTTAATGCTTTATTTATTGCCTCTATCGTGCTCATAGGATCTCTGGATCAATCTTTGGCTTTGGCTTAACTTCAAGATCTGATTTATCGATGACATCACCAATATGTTTCTTAATTAGAGCTTTTGGATGCAGATCCTTGACTTGAAGATCTTCATAGCCAGGCCCTAAGTTCTCTTTAAGATCATTTGTGACATTCTGTGCCATATTCTTCATTTTAATCAGAAACCTAGCAGCATCAGCAGCAATATTAGGCAACTTATCTGGCCCAATAAGAATCATTCCAATTACCATCAGTGCCAGTATTTCGCCGCCGCCTATGTTAAACATTTTATTGTCCCTTTGAAGCGGCTAAAGTAACAGTTACTTCTTTGGTTAAATTATTTCGCACGTATTTAATCTTGACCTTATCACCGACGTTTTTGCTTCTAATTACAACTATTAACTCATCGGAATTATCAATCTCAGTTCCGTTGAATTCAACAATTACATCTCCAGCTTTAAGTCCTGCTTTTTCGGCGGGTCCACCTGGTGTAATTCCAACACCATCACTAGTTATCTTCGCACCAGGGCCTGCAAATCTAGTATCAACTGAAATTCCCATAATTGGGTAGGTAGCAGAACCGGTTTTAATCAATTGTTCTGCAGTTTTTTTCGCCTGATTAATTGGAATTGCAAACCCTAGCCCGATTGATCCAGCCTGAGTGGTGTACCCAAGTGTTGCTATTGCAGAGTTAACTCCTATTACTGCACCGGTTGCATCAACTAAAGGTCCACCAGAGTTTCCAGGATTAATCGCAGCATCTGTTTGTAGTGCATTTATAAATGAACTTTCACCACTGCCGTTACCAGTGGTAACTGCACGATTTTTAGAGCTAATAATTCCAGCTGTCACAGTGCCAGATAAACCTAGTGGGGAGCCAATCGCAATAACAGCATCGCCAACTTGGACTATCTCACTATCACCTAGCTGCAGAGTTGGTGCACCAACAACATCTATCTTTAAAACCGCTAAATCATATGAGCTGTCTCTACCAATTAATTTCGCTCGATATTTTTTACCATCTGATAATTCAACTGTGATACTCCCGCTTTGCGCAGCTGCTTCAACCACATGGTTATTGGTCAATATAAAACCATCGCTGTCTAAGAAAAATCCTGATCCAGTTCCTGAACTTCCTGACCCCTTTACCGCAATTGAAACTACCGCTGGAATAACTCTGGCTGCAAGACCTGCAATTGAATCTGGAGCTCTCTCAATTGAATTGGTTGTTTGAACTAAGTTAGCACTTAAATTAGTTGCACCACCACGTCCTAAAAATGCACCAACACCACCTGCTATTAAGGCGATGATTACTGCAAAAATATAAAAATTTGAGTTATTTCTCTTGAAAACAATTTGCTTTGGCTTATTTTCAGCACTTGGCTGCCACCATGGTGTATCTGATGGTTGGTTCATTTAAGTAAGTTTATTGGCTACCAACAAGCCCGCGCCAATTGGGACTAGTGATGCTGACCATCTTTCATCCTCTTTTAACAACTTTATTGCATCCCTCCTAGAAATACTCTCAGGATCGCGCTGAGTTGGATCAGCCACCTTGCCACCACTTAGCACTTGATCAATTATCAATAACCCACCTGGCTTAAGTAGTCGATATGACTCTTGTACCATGTCGAAAAGATCTAAAGCAGGTCTAATAATAATTAAGTCATATGAACCATCTGCTAGCTTTCCAATTACCTCTATTAATTTTCCGGTAATAATTCGATATCTAGTTGGTGAAATATCAGCATCTTCAAAAACTGTCCTAGAAATTTTAGAGTGCTCACGCTCAGAATCAATTGTTGTCAGAACCGCTTCTGAAGACATCCCGCTTAATAACCAAAGTCCACCAACTCCAGAACCTGTACCAATTTCAACAACAGCTTTTGCATTAACGAGATTGACTGCAAACTTTAAGAAATTTCCAACTGCAGCGGTAGGGTCTGCTGCTCCTATTTCTTGACCGTTAGCACGTGCCTGCTGCATGAAATAATCCTCATGTGCGAAATTTTCTGCATATGAATTCATATCACCGCGAGGTGAGATTTGATCGTTCAAAATGAGTCCAACCATTCAATGAGCAAACGAACTCCATAGCCAGTACCACCTTTAATATTCTCGCCCGCATCAACCTCAGATCTACCAGTTCCCGCGATATCTAGATGCACCCAAGTACGGTCGCCAACAAATTTTTCTAGGAATAACGCGGCTGTAACCGACCCGGCAGAAAAATCAAACTTATCTGCAGTGTGATTGAAATCCGCCACATCACTTGCCAACGCAACTGAATAATCATCTACTAATGGCATTTGCCAAACTCTATCGCCTACTCTATTTCCAGCCTCAGCTAACTTCTTTGCCACAGTGGTATTTCTTGTATACATCGCAGCATATTGGCGGCCAAGGCCAAGAGTTGCCGCTCCAGTTAAGGTTGCTAGGTCAATTAAATAATCTGGATCCAATTCAGAATCTGCGTAAGCAAGTCCATCAGCTAATACCAACCTACCTTCGGCATCAGTGTTTATAACTTCAACAGTTGTTCCGCCAAAGTGTTTTATAACATCTGATGGCCTTTGAGATGTGCCTGACAGAGCATTTTCAGCTGCCATTAAAAGAGTTGTAACTCGTACCTTTGGTTTAGTTTTTGCCAATGCAACTGTTGCACACAAAACTGCAGCGGCCCCTGCCATGTCACTCTTCATTCCGATCATCGACTCATAGGGACGCTTTAGTGAAACCCCACCAGTATCAAATGTGATGCCTTTACCAATTAATACCACATGTGGCCAATTGCTTGAACCTTTTGGGGCATAACTAACTTGAATCAATCTAGGTCCAGGAGTTGGCGATGAGTTTCCAACAGCAAGTAAGCCACCGAAATCTTTGATTGCCCTTCCTGATTTAACACTTATTGATAGATCTGAATTTTTTGCATTAGAAACCATTGATGCGGCTTGTTTGGCCAACCAATCAGGATTTTTTATATTTGATGGAGTATGTACAAGATCTCTTGCTTTCCAGACTGCTGAAGCTAATACATCTGCGCGCTCAACTTCTTGCTCAAAATTACCATAAATTGCAAAACTAGGTTTATCACTTTTTTGCTCACTCTTAAGCGAGTACAAATAATTTGAAAGTAGTAGCGAGACAGTCGATGAGGTGATTAACTCTTTTTTACTTGTTAAATTCACTAGAACTTTACTATTTGTTGATTTAAATTTTCGGCCTAACGCACTTGATGCCTTGCGTAAATCATCAAATCCTTCATCACCAACTCCAACAAGGTAAATACGAGTTAACGATCCTGCAGAGATAGGGACCTCAATTATTTCACCAGGCTTGGCAGTAAAATCTGGCCAATTTGCTAGCTCAATGTTTAAATTAAGTTTAGTAAATTCTGTGATCTCTTTAAGAAACCTACTCTTAACCAACTCAACTTTATCGCCAGGAATTACTGGAAGTGCGAGCGCAGTAAACTTTGATAAATCTAAATTCTTTTCACTTTGACTTAAGATTTTTGGATATAGATCTAGGAGTTTATGACTCATAAACTTGATTTAGCCTAGATTTGTCGTTTACTTTTTTACTAGCGCAACAGCTGCTTGTAAAACATTTCCTAGATTTGTTGCTTCTTCAACATTTAATTCAACGACCAATCGACCGCCGCCTTCAAGTGGGATTCGCATAACCATAGAGCGAGCCTCTTTAGTGACCTCCATAGGACCGTCACCAGTTCTTGGTTTCATCGCTGCCATTTAACTCTCCCCTGCCAAAGTCATGCATAGCCTTACTAGAGGCTTAATTATCCCCTATATAGCCACGAGTGGGAAATCCAGGTTTTACCCTTTAGAAATCAAGCCAATTAAGCGCGTTCTACCCGAGATAATTACTGAAGCGACTGCTCTTTCGGGCACACCTAATTTTTCTGCTATCTCTGTGGCGCTGATCATGTTTACTAAATGCAAAGTAAGTATCAAACGCTCTTCCTCAGGCAAAGTGGCAATTAACTCCGCAATAGTTTTTTTGCCATTCTCAGGTGCCATGGCATCAAGGTTACTCGCCATCGCCCTTACTTTCGAGTTACGCCGATATTTGCCTTGCAAATCGGCGTAGTGAGAGCCAAACTCCGATTAACAACATCGGCTTAACAATAAGTAATACCAATGATGGGGCAATAACATCTTCTTGCCAATAAAATTTTGTACCGCCACGAACTTTCTTAAGCTCAAATTTTCCAGTTCCCCGAATTACACGACCAATATGTACAACCTCACATACAGTTGGCGGCTTCCAAGCTGTGACCTCCATAGTGTCTAAAATTCCTAATTTCAATTTTGGATATAACTTAGGAAACAAACCAGTAAATGCAAAGATTAATACGCCTTTGCCATTCTTAACTGTTCGATCTTGATCTAACTCCGACCATACTTTTGTCTGAAGCATCCACTTACTTTGGCTCTTCCAGTCAACTAATTCACGCCAAACTTCATCAATTGGCTTTTTAATTTCTACAGTCAAAGCAAGGTGCGAAAGTTTATTCATTTGAGTTTTATCGCCTCTACTGTTGATGGGATATCAGTGCACCAAGTGACTAGCTCTGCTTGTCCTGACTTCATAAAATTTTGACTGGCCAAATGATTTATAGCCTCTCTTAGTGGTGAATACACACCGCTTGGGTCACAGACTGCAATTGGTTTGGTATGAAATTTAAGGTAGCGGCCAACCCAAATTTCAAAAAACTCTTCTAATGTTCCGATTCCGCCTGGCAAAATAATAAAAGCATCAGATAGATCTTCAATTTTGGCTTTGCGAGTGCGCATGCTGGTTACAACATGCATTGTTGAAGCCTCTGAATCTTCAAACTCAACACTTTTTAACTGTTCAGGTATTACACCAATAGTTGCAGCGCCTTTAGACCTTGCACCTTTTGCAACCTCACCCATCATTGAGGCAGCACCTCCACCCCAAACTAGATCCCAACCCTGAGCTCCAATTGCTTGACCAACTTCAAATGCCAATTCAAGTGCACTTTTTGGAATATCAGGTGCTGAGGAGCAGAAAACGGATACGCGCATGCAATTAGTCTATTGCCTACCTGTCACTTTGATACCTTTGGGTAATGAGTAATAGCCCACGCACCGCATTTGGTTTAGGAGTTGCCACCCAAACTAACTCTGGCCAGATACTGGAATGTTATTTTCACAATCTTGGGTTGGGTAGTGCGCCTTCAAGTAATTCCGATGATGACTTAAGTTTATTACTTGGCGATGATTCAATAAGAAAAGTTAAGAAAATTGCCGTTAAAACTCAGATCAATCTTGATGACAAACCAAAAGATGTAAGTGATGTGTATTTGAGATTACATCTGCTTTCGCATCGAATTGTTAAACCTAATTCTGTGAATTTAGAGGGAATATTTGGAATTCTTCCAAATGTGGTCTGGACATCTGCTGGTGCTTGCGCGGTGGATGGATTTGAAAAAGTTCGACATGAATTACAAAACAAATATGGAAATATGATTGTCTACGGAGTAGATAAATTCCCACGTATGGTTGATTACGTAATTCCAGAGGGTATAAGAATTGCCGATGGTGACCGAGTACGGCTTGGTGCATATCTTTCAGCTGGTACCACCGTTATGCATGAAGGCTTTATAAACTTCAACGCCGGAACCTTAGGTAAATCAATGGTTGAAGGAAGAATTAGTGCAGGTGTAGTGGTCGGTGATGGAAGTGACATCGGTGGCGGTGCATCAATTATGGGAACACTAAGTGGTGGTGGCAAAGAGGTTATTTCAGTTGGCCAACGCACTCTGCTAGGTGCTAATTCTGGAATCGGAATTAGCTTAGGAGATGACTGCATAGTTGAGGCTGGCATTTACATAACAGCTGGTTCAAAAATAACTTTGCCTGATGGAAAAATCGTTAAGGCTAAGGATTTAAGTGGTGCAAACAACCTACTATTTAGAAGAAATTCTCAATCTGGTTCACTTGAAGTATTACCTAAAACCGGCACTTGGAGTGGCTTAAACTCAGTTCTCCACAACAACTAACGTTTAAGTAAGTTTTTTGGCGATGTAATAAAGCCAACTCCCCAAGACATGTGCATGGTTGCTAATACTAAAGGCATAAGGAGTTTGTCAGTAATTTTCCTACCGATCATAAATCCACCAATTACTATGGTAAAGATATAAACCATTAATGGAAGCAGTAATAGCGGAGTAACAAAAACTCCTGAAACTAAAGAAAATAGATTTACAACCACTGCAAATGGTGGAGCTAAATAGCGCAAGCTGCTTGTATTACTGTGAGTTCGAGTTATAACTCGACGCCACCTGCCATACTGGAAATACTGTCGGGCTAATTTAGAAAAGGTTTTCCGAGGTCGATATGTAACAACTAATCTTGGATCAAACCAGATTAATCCACCTTGTTTTCGAATTCTATAATTTAACTCCCAATCTTGTGCCCTAATGAATCTCTCATCAAAACCGCCTGCGGCCAAGATTGCAGATTTTTTAAATGTTCCTAAATAAACAGTCTCTGACTCACCCGCACCACCACCGGTGTGAAATTTAGATGGTCCTACTCCCAATTTAGAGCGCATTGCTTGCGCAACAGTTCTTTGCAAGCCTTGATCACTATCTGCAAACATAATTCCACCAACATTAACCGCGCCTGTTTCTTTCATAATCGATACTGCACTCTTGATATATGTTTTGGATATCTCAGCATGGCCATCAATCCGGCAAATAATCTCAAAGGAGCTCGCCTTTATTGCTAGGTTCAATCCTGCAGCAGTTAAACCAGTTGGATTTTTAACTAATTTAACTCTTTTGTCTTTTGCAGCTAATTTCTGTGCAATCAAATCAGTTGAGTCTTTAGATGGTCCTAGAGCCAAAATTACTTCTAATTCACCATCATAATCTTGCTGAAGAATGGCTGTGATGCAATTTTCTAAATCAGACTCTTCGTTTAAAATCGGCAAAATTACTGAGACTGAAGGTGCAGATAAATCATTCATGCCCCCTCCATTCTTTATTTGTACCCAACTATTCCCTGCCCATAATCTAGGATAAGAAGATGAAATCTGCTCGAAGCATCAGGATCTTTACCGGTATTTCGCTGGCAACTCTAGCAATATCTGCAATTAGCGCCTTAGCTTTTGGGACAGTCACCGCATCTATAAACAAAATAGATGCATTCGCTGGAATAGATGATCGACCTGACAAGAAGTCTTCAGCAGTTAACTATTTACTTGTTGGATCAGATACACGAGAAGGATTATCTAAGGCCGAGTTAAAAGCACTTCGTGTTGGATCGGTTGCAACAGCTGCTGGAAAACGATCTGACACTATGTTGCTTGTTCATATTTCAAAGGCTCGAGATAAGGCTGTTCTAGTTTCGATCCCTCGTGATACATATGCACTAATTCCTGAACATCTAAACAAATCAGGCAAAATGGTTCCTGCTGCTCATTCAAAAATTAACTCAGCTTTTAATTGGGGTGGCGCCCCTTTACTAATTCAAACTCTGGAGCAAATGACCCAATTAAAAATTGATCATTATGTAGAGGTAAATTTTGCTGGGTTTGCAAGAGTTGTTGATTCATTAGGTGGAATTGAAGTTTGTACTAAGAAAGACATTGATGATCCAAAGAGCCATTTGGTCCTTGCCGCAGGAGTGCATACATTAAATGGAATTGAAGCTTTGAAATATGTGCGAACAAGAGAGTTTGATGGATTAGGAGATCTTGGCAGAATGCAAAGACAGCAAGCATTTATGTCTTCGGTGATTAAAAAAGCAACAAGTGCTGGAGTTCTTTTAAATCCAATTACAATGACTAATTTCATAAACTCATCCCTTGCAGCAGTAACAACTGATGAAGGGCTTAAAAACTCAGATTTAATTACGCTTGCCAAGCAAATGAAATCACTAGCAACCTCAAATGTAAGAACTTTGACTGTGCCGCTTTCGAATTTAAATTATTACGCAAATGGTGTGACTGCATCAGTTCTATGGGATCCAGTTCTTGCCCCTGAATTATGGGATCGTTTGCGTGAGGACAGGGCTGTAATTGATGAGGTAACCCCATCACCTTCACCATCATCAACAAAAAGTGCTGAAGTTGAAATCGTGGATAAGTTTAAAACCCGAACGGCCGAAGATAATATCTGCCGATAATTATCTAACTCTTAGATAGGCTCTTGTCATGACGTTGAAGCTTTCAGTAATTGGTACTGGATATCTAGGTGCTACGCACGCAGCATGTATGGCCAGCCTTGGATTTGAAGTTATCGGCTTTGATACAGATGCAAACAAAATTCAAACGTTGAGCAAAGGTAAAGTCCCATTTTATGAGCCAGATTTAGAAGAGTTGTTAACTGCTCAGATTGACTCTGGCAGACTTAAATTTACAACTCAGATAGAAGATTTGGCTTCTGCTGATGTGCATTTTATTTGTGTAGGAACTCCTCAAGTTTCAAATGGAAATGCGGCAGATCTAACTTATGTGAATTCTGCCCTTGAGGCGATAGCAAAGTTTGTAAAACCTGGTGGATTAGTAGTCGGCAAATCAACCGTTCCAGTAGGAACTGCATCTAGATTGCGACAAAGATTACAAGAGATTAATCCAGGTGCTGATCTTGCATGGAATCCAGAATTTCTAAGAGAAGGTTTTGCGGTTGAAGATACTCTTAAACCAAACCGGTTAGTCGTTGGAGTAGTTAGTGATAAGGCAGAGAACATTTTAAAAGAAGTTTATGCAACTAACTTAAAAGAAAATACCCCATGGGTAAGAGCTGATCTGCCAACTGCAGAGCTAGTAAAGGTGGCAGCGAATTCGTTTTTAGCCACCAAAATATCTTTTATTAACGCAATGGCTGAGGTATGTGAGGCGGCTGGCGGTGATGTAACGGTACTTGCAAAGGCCATTGGGTATGACCCAAGAATTGGTAGTCGATTCTTACAAGCAGGAATTGGATTTGGTGGCGGTTGCTTACCAAAAGATATTAGAGCATTCATGGCGCGAGCTGAAGAATTAGGCGCTAAACAAGCCGTTGAATTTCTCAAAGAAGTAGATGCTATTAACCTACGTGCTCGTCAAAGAATTATTGAATTGGTTCGTAAAGATTTATCAAATGATTTGGTCGGAAAAAAGATTGCAGTCTTGGGCGCAGCATTTAAACCAGATAGTGATGATGTTCGTGACTCCCCTGCATTGGATATTTGTGCACAAATTCAGGCAGCTGGCGCGGATGTAACTGTTCATGATCCTAAAGCAATTGCTAATGCACAAAAACGCTTCCCTGGTTTGAAATTTTCTGAAGAGATAAACCAAACCTTGCAGGATGCCGAACTTGTATTACACCTGACTGAATGGAAAATTTATCGAGAAATTAATCCAACACAGGTAAAGGCATTGGTAAAGACGGCAATAATTATTGATGGTCGAAATGCACTAGATCGAGATTTATGGGTTAAGGCTGGATGGAAATTTAGAGCACTTGGTCGATCAAGCCATGAATAATGCAGTTGATCAACTGCTGTCTCTAAAAACCTGGGCTGTTGTTGGCTTAAGTGATAACCCAGAAAGAGCGGCTTATTCAGTTGCCAAAAAACTTATTGATAAAGGCCACACTGTCATTCCCGTTCACCCAAAGGCTGAAACTGTTCATGGCCAAAAAGGTTATGCAACGCTAGCTGAAGTACCAGTATCAATTGACGTTGTAGATATTTTTGTAAACTCACAAGTTGCAGGTGAGGTAGTAGATCAAGCAATCACAGTAGGTGCTAAAGGTGTTTGGCTACAACTTGATGTGATAGACGAAAACGCAGTTAAGCGAGCATCTGATGCCGGATTAATAGCAGTTATGAATCGTTGCCCTGCGATTGAGTACGCAAAAAGAGTTTAATTACTCCTCTATCTTTCCACTGTAATAATCTTGAGTGTGAATAATTTCAGTCAACAAATGCTCCAAATCATCACCTGTAATGCCTACCTGCTTTATTGATTGGTCAAACTTTAAGCTTGGATTTCTAGCCATCAGATGCAAATATGGACGATAGTCATCACTATCTTTATCAGTTTCTAAGTTGCCGGTTACTACAAATCTTTCAGCAATTTTAGTGCTCCCAAGAGGTAAATCTAAAACCGCTCTTAGACTTTGTTCATAAAAACTTGTTACTGAGCCAAATTGGCTCCAATATTTTGCATCTGGTGTTACCCAGTTAAACCCAATTAATTTCTTATAGTCCGCCGCATCAACTAGGAGCTCAAACCCTCCAATTAAGTTGAGCTCTGCTGCTAAATTCATAACTGACTGCTGAATTTGTGCAGAGATTTCATCTGTTATCCCAGGAAGAGGAGTGATTGACAGTTGATTTGAAATTAGTGTAATTGGCCAAGAAGAAAGTTGTGCATGGGCAGATCTAGCTACAAATATCGATAGGTAATCTCCGCTAATTGGGAAAGTTTCAATCTTTTCAAGTTGCTCAAGGGTTTTAGATGTTGGATAAATTGTTATGCCTAATTTCTCTGCACTCTTGATTGTAGGAAGCTTTACTATTCTTGGATCAACAAACAAAAATGATTGATCTTCTGCAAATTTAACTAAATCTGTTGCAGACATGGGCTGGCTACTGCATTTAATGCTAACGCCTAATTTTCGAGCCTGTTCGGCATAAACAATCTGCCCCCACTCTTGGGTGATTAGACCAATTGATGGTGTGCTCATGTATTAAGGTTACCTGCATAATGGTTCAGATAATTCTTGCCTCGGCCTCACCTTCACGCTACCGATTACTGGAAAGTGTTGGCATTATTCCTGAAGTTATAGTCAGTGGCGTTAATGAAGAGTCGCCTGAATTTGATCTTCTTAATCCTTCAGAATTAGTCCTAGCTTTAGCCACACTAAAAGCACAAGCCGTTAAAGAGTTGGCGCCAGCTAATTCGATCATTATTGGTTGTGATTCAACCTTTGAGTTTGAAGGTAAATCCTTAGGTAAACCTGGCAGTTATGAGAATGCAATTCAAAGGTGTAAGCAATTAAGTGGTAAATCAGGTTTGCTCCACACCGGACACTGCGCAATAGATTTAAGATCAGGAAAAGAAGTTTCTAAGTTATCAACTTCAAAAGTGCAATTTGCTCAGATGACAGATGAGGAAATTACTGATTATGTTAATTCAGGTGAGCCTCTAAACGTGGCAGGTGGATTTACCCTCGATGGATTGAGTGCACCATATATTTCAAATATTGAGGGTGAGCCAAGCGGGATCATTGGACTCTCACTACCCCTACTTAGAATGATGATTATCTCGCTCGGCTATACCTGGCCTGAACTTAAGAATAAGTAATTATTTAGGATAA
>Ga0208598_1000391_pt1 | contig 12195 bp, 20 predicted proteins | sample LakMenEpi22Jun12_FD_150726 | JGI IMG/M metagenome (GOLD analysis project Ga0208598, IMG submission 150726) | Freshwater microbial communities from Lake Mendota, WI - 22JUN2012 deep hole epilimnion (SPAdes) | ecosystem: Environmental > Aquatic > Freshwater > Lake > Epilimnion/Euphotic zone ... | reverse complement strand
AAAGCCATCTGACTGTATAACTTTTCGACACATTGCTGCAGGAGCCTTTTCTTTTCCACCATCCCAAGTTCCTTCTGGTCCATAGATGTTGTGATATCTTGCAATTGCTACTGGGATCTTATTATTTCTATTAAATGCTAAAAACATTCTCTCACTAAATAGTTTTTCCCACCCATACTCGCTGTCAGGGTCTGCAGGGTATGCGTCAGACTCCTTAAGTCCAGGGTTATTTACATCTAACTGCTTATGGTCAGGATACATACAGGCAGAACTTGAATAAAAAATCTTTGTCTTGTTAATATCATATTTAGCATTTAATCTTGATTGTGCCCTAAGAAGATTAAGATTTATCAAAGCAGAGTTTTCCATAATTTGAGAATCATTATCTCCAGTAAAGATATATCCAGCACCACCCATGTCTGCTGCAAATTGATATATCTCATCAAAAGAAGTTATAACACGATATGGAACTTCATGATAAAAGTTTCCCTGATATCCTTTAAATTGAATTACTTTTTCAACATTTTCATATACAGATAAATCTCTTTCTATAAATTCATCTGCTTGTGTTTCAGAAAAGTCTGGATGTTTTAAATCAACACCACGAACCCAATATCCTTCTGACTTTAAACGCTTTACCATATGACTTCCAATAAAACCGCCTGCCCCTAATACAAGTGCTGTTTTCATCACAATTGTCTCCTTTTAATTAGTGTCTCTTTCTTTATAAAAAGAGCGTCCCCCCACATTGTACTTCCAATAATAACATACACTGGATAAAAGCCAAAAGGTGCTAAAAATTCTGACAGGTCGTTAATGCTGCAGTCATTCTTATAAAGACCACCTAGGGCAACCTCAAGCCATAAAGCATCTGCATCTTTGAAAGTCTCAATGCCACCAGACAAGACTTTTAGTTCAGCACCCTGGACATCCATTACAACTAGATCAAACTTTCCTAGAGATAATGAGTCCAAAGTTTTTGTTTTTATTTTTATAGGCTGAGAATCAAATTTAACATCTGGATGCTCTGTCAAATGTAATCCTGGCTCCAATAGGCTAGAACTCATCTTATCATTGCTCGATACCCAAAAATCTACCTCAACATCCTGAGTATCTGAAACTAAAGCCTCTATTGCTTTCCAGTTTGGTTCACAAACAAGATACTCTTCCAATCTTTTGTATACTGTTGGGTCTGCTTCAATAAAAATTCCACTAGTTATTCCGATATCTTTGTACATTGACAGTTCCTGACCAATATGTGCTCCAACATGAATAACACTTTTTGGTTTTAGCCCATGTATTCCTAAAACTTGCGCTATATTGTACATAGCCTTGACTCCTCCCACTCTCTCCACCATTGTTTTGTAAAACTATCTTTATTACTGTATCCATTCCAAGAGTATGGACCGCTCTGCAAATGCTCTTCTTCCCCGAATATTCTCCATTGTATATCTCTTTTTTGATTTAAACCTCTGTGAATATATCCAGTATATGTGCTTCCTGGGCTTCCGATAAACTCTTGGCTGTAGTGCATTACAAGGTTATTTAAGATTCCAAAAGAAACTTCTTCCTTAAACTTAAACTCTCTAAACTCTTTGTGAAAGTTGTTTAGTATGTATTCATCTAGCAATAGATAGTTGTAAGAAGAGTTTTTTATTAGTTCACTGTCTGGCTGGTCTGTGCACATTACAATTGGCAAACCATTATCTATTTTGCTTATTCCAGAATCTAAAATATTGCTATCTGGATCAAACATTCCCTTGTGATCTGTTAATCTAAAATGTGAGCCATTAAAAACTCCAATAGAGTTTGCTATTTTTTCTGCTAACTGATAATATTCTGGCTTAAATCGTACAGAGGATAGACTCTTATCTAAATCTTTATCACGATCAAAAAAGAATCTGCTGTAATATCCTAATGTTTTTTTTAAATGAATGTTTTCATAATTATCTAAAAATAGTCTTTTCCTACCTTCTGCAAAATCATGCTCTTCATCTTTATATGTATCTGATGGTGCAGAATAGTGCAACATTAAATTTTCAATTCTTAAATCTTCATGCGTAAAAGTTTCTACTGTGTCGTTTATAAAAATATTACACTCTTTATTTTCCCAATCTATCAAATCTGTAATATTAGGGAAAATATTAGAATCAATCAAATGGCTTCTTTCGTTAAATTTATAATTTGCAGAATATATTGGAACTCTAGCACCGTTATAGTCTCCATTTGGAGGGTTACTTATATTATGAAATACCAACTGTTTTTTATATCTACTAGATAAACCAACTGCAATCTCTATACTTGTTATCTGATTAAACAAACCGCATGGTTGATAAAGTTGATAAAATATACTTCCCATTATTACATACTCGCTGTTGGCTCATCTTTTTTGGCACGGATTCCAGTGTATAGATATTTAGGGCCTTCTGTAAAAAACCAATGGTCTGGTTCTGTATAAAAAAAGAATGCATTAGCAACCAAATTTGTTTCTGGGTTTGGAAACTCTTCTCTCCAGTGTTCTTGATCATTACCATAAGACATTACTGCATCATTTTCTTCTGGTTGAAATTTTTCACCTTCAACATAAAAATCCCATGGAGTCTTGTGAAATATTGTATAGTTTATATGATATGTACAAGCATTATCATCTTTATGCTTCCACAGTCTTGCTTTATCTCCTTCATAAATGCTTATAAGACACCAAGACGGCAAAAGCGTTTCTGACTCAAACTCTTCTCTTGCTAATGGTAATAGCATTTCATGAAATCTTCTTAGTGGTTCTGTATTTTCTTTATGAGTTCCGTCCCAAATAGCCCATTGATGTCTTCCAAAACTTTCGTCAAAAGTAGTTTTATCGGTTGCCCACAAATTCATTGCTAAATTTTGCAATGCTTTATGTTCTTGTTCTGGCAAAACATTTTTTAATAAATATGGTTTTTTCATTTTACCACTTACCAATTGGACATGCTGCTAATTCTAATTTTGTTTTTAATTGCATTTGACAACCACATTTTTTACATTGTTTTGTTAATTTTATTAGTTCTGGACAAGATTTACAAATTTCATATCTTTGTAAAGCCTTTGCTTCATCAGCCCATTCTGTATTTGGATTAATTAAATCCATTGGGCTTACATTAGATGCTTTATTATTTTCAATTATTTCTTTTATTTTATCTATTCTGCTTGTCATGTTTTAATTATACACTATATCAAAAACCTAAACTACTGGCCACCCTCAATTGTAAAATATGGGAAATATGGAGCAAGTGGATCATATACTGGTGTTGGTGCAGTTGGCGCGGTTGGCGTAACAGGTGCTACTGGAGCAAAATATGGGAAGTATGGGAAGAACGGGAAGAACGGTGGGAAGAATGGAAAGAACGGGAAGTAAGGGAAGAATGGTGGGAAGAATGGGAAAAACGGTGGTGCTGTTGGAGCAACAGGTGCTACGGGAGTTGGTGTTGGAGAGTCAATGCACTGTCCTCCAGACCAAGTATAGTTACATGCTGCACACTGTGTCTGGTTTAAAGAACCAGCATTAGAACAATCAAGTGCTACTGGGGCAACTGGTGCTACGGGAGTTGGCGTAGGTGCTACGGGGGTTGGTGTTGGAGCAACTGGAGTTGGAGTTGGTGCTACGGGAGTTGGAGTTGGTGCTACGGGAGTTGGCGTAGGTGCTACGGGGGTTGGTGTTGGAGCAACTGGAGTTGGAGTTGGTGCAACAGGTGTTGGTGTTGGGGTGTCGCCTCCCCCTCCGCTAAAAGGGCTTGGCGAGTCTATGCATTGACCACCTGACCAGGTGTAGTTACATTCTGCACATTGTGTTTCGTTTAGTGAACCAGCATTAGAACAATCAAGTGCTACAGGGGCGACAGGGGCGACAGGTGTTGGAGCGGTAGGTGTAACGGGAGCAACAGGTGTTGTTGGTGTAACAGGTGCTACGGGAGTAGGTGTAGGTGTAGGTGCTACTGGTGCTGGAGAGTCAATACATTGGCCTCCAGACCAGGTGTAGTTACATTCTGCACATTGTGTTTCGTTTAGTGAACCAGCATTAGAACAATCAAGTGCTACAGGTGCAACTGGTGCAACTGGTGCTACGGGAGTTGGAGTTGGTGCTACTGGTGAAGGATTATCGTAACACTGTCCTCCAGACCATGTGTAGTTACATGCTGCACATTGTGTCTGGTTTAAAGAACCAGCATTAGAACAATCAAGTGCTACTGGGGCAACTGGTGCAACAGGTGTTGGTTCGGTAGGTGTAACGGGAGCAACAGGTGTTGGTTCGGTAGGTGTAACGGGAGCAACAGGTGTTGGTTCGGTAGGTGTAACGGGAGCAACAGGTGTTGGTGTGGTAGGTGTTGGTGTAGGTTCTACTGGTGTTGGTGTTGGCGCAGTTGGTGTTACTGGAGCAGTTGGTGTAGGAATTGGTGCTACTGGAGTTGGAGCAACTGGAGTAGGTGTAGGAGCAACAGGTGTTGGTGCTACGGGAGTTGGAGTTGGAGCAATTGGTGTAGGAGTAGAGGCTCCTTCATATATATCGCCATAAGCAATCCAAGAATTTTCTGCAATTTTTATAAGTGTAACTTGTCCGTATTGTGTATCAATAAAAAGTTGTGCATTTTTGCTATTAATAGTTACACCTGATCCTGGAACAAACGTTGTTATTCCTGATCCTATTTCAATTAAATGATACTTATATCCAACTGGAATTGCTACTGCAGAATTTGTGGGAATAGTCAAATTCATTGTAGACGAAGTATTAAGAAGAATGGTTTTGCTAACATCACCTAACTCCAAGGTAAAACCAGATGTTTTTGTTATAACAGTGTTAGTATTTGCAATTCTTGGCTCTACATCAAACCTTGTGTCTACAGAATTCCAACCAAGCCCTGTTCCAGCAAGATCGGGATATCCTCCAGTTGATGTTTCTATTGCGTTTGTAACATATGCTGTTGTTGCTAAAAGTGATGTATCGTCTATCCCGTGAACATTTTGTGTTAGGGCAGCGTGTGTAGAATCTGCATTGGCTAAACTTTTAAGGTGTCCTGCTACTGATTTTGTATTTATACCGTTTGGTGTTCCAAGATTGTTGTCTGTTGGGATTATTGTTGATCCATAGTGATAAAGTCTTAAGGCTTCCTGAATATCTGCTGCATCTTCATAACCAGGTATCTTGGTTGGGTATAACCCAGAGCCATTTTCTGTATCATCAATAAATTCAGCAGCCATCACATATCACCATCTTAGATTATACCACCGTAATTAGGAAATGAACATATGCTGTTTCGTTTAGTCCAGTCCACTCCCCTCCAGAAAACTCAACGGCACGGATATTAATTGGAAGTATTACATCCCCAGTACCAGCCTGAATTGTTATTGGATTTATAGATATTGAGTGTGCTATAGGATTTTCGGGGTGAGAGAAGGTGCATTGAATATTAAAATTTTGCTCTGTTAAACCACTAACAAGACTCATAGGAACAATATTAGAAACCTTAAAATCTACAGTATCAGTAGCCTCTCCATTTGTAAAGGAAACCTGTCTAATTACACTAAACTTGTCTGTCATCAACTTAGAAGTTTGAACCCAAGTATTAACTCCACCCTGGTTTACATATTGATACATAACAAGATAGTCTTCATCTGTTGCTTGTACGTTGATATATAGATCAAGTAGTTGTAATGTAACAGAATGTGATATTGTATTTGGATCTCCATATCCTACAAGAAAAAGATTTCCCCTATCTCCTTGTGGACCAAAATCTACATTTACTTGAACATCAGTTGTGCCACCAATTACCTTAACATCATCAGGTGATACAAATATGTTTGTCATACTGCCGTCCACTTAGGATAAAGTTTTACGTCTGCACTAATATTTAGAATTGTAGATCCTACTGCGTAATTAACTCCAAGTCCATCTGCTGCTGTGTTCCAGCCAGAAAATGTAAAACCTTCTCTTACAAGAGTTCCATTATTTGCAACAACTGGATCTTGATTTGTAACGTACTTATTTTGATCGGTTGGAACTGCTCCTCCAGTTGCATTAGTATTATGATATATAACACGATATGTAGGAATTGCTCTACTTGGATTTCCAATATCTTGAGTTATGTCATCTGTTACTGAAATTGATCCAGTTAAAAGTGTAATAACTTTATCATATGTTCCTGATCCTTGAGAATAAATTTGAACATCATAAACATATGTAGTGGACGAGTTCATTATCGCTCCATTATCAGGAGTAATGGCACAGGTAATATAAGTTCCGCTGCCATCAATTGAGGCATGGCCAAAAATCCTTGTTACTGGGTCTTCTCCACGCTCTGTGGCAATTGTGAATGTGGCATTGCTGTAATCGTTTAATTGAAAAATAGATCCATCAGTCTTTTGAGGGTAGATTTTAAACTCATAGGTGTCACCCTTATAGTAATTTATATTAAGTTCTCCTGGAAATGCCATGATTTTATTATACCACGCTGACGTATATAGAATTAAGAATTACAGATGCATCAAAGTCTGTTCTAATCTGCGGAACTGCCCCATTACCCCACATAGCCTTGTCCTCAATAAATATATTTTGTGTAACTGAAAGGTTGTAGACATTCTGGTACTTTAACGAACCTACAAACTGGACAAACTCCTGATCCTTGCTTGCAAAGTATGTCCTTAGCCAAACCTCAGTGTTGGCTGTATAGGTAGTTAGTTCAAAGTTATATGTTACGAATATTTGAGATCCTTCTTTTATACCGTGGAAGTTTAGGGCTCTTTGATGACTATTCCAAAGACTGGTACATCCTTTAGGAAGGTATAACTCGTTTTGTGATTTGTCCTTTGTGTCTAACAAAAGTGTTACCCAGCCATCATTTCCTTGAGAAATACCAAGTTTTGTTGGTTTTGTAATTGTGTTTATGTAAGATGCCCATCCTGCTTGTTGTCCTGAAGATGATAAAGAACTTAACCCGTCTTTTCCTGCTACTCCTTTATCACCTTTTGGACCTGTCTTTCCTTCTGGTCCTTGAGGTCCTTCTTTTCCATCTTTTCCATCTCTACCTGATGGTCCCTGTGGTCCGACTGGGCCAGGGACTGGAAGAAATGAAAGAGAATTGTCTATAGAAGGAGATGCTTGACTTTGCTCTACTTGTGCAGCATAAGAAGATTTTTTCGCACCTGGAAAGTCCATAGATTTAGAAGTAGCCATACAAATATTATCTCATGATTATTTGTTTACTTTAAATATTTTATTCTTAATTTTAATTACTGGCGGTAAATCAGGTCTTGGAGTTGTAACTTTTACTACTGCCATTATAGGCTACCCGTAATATCTCCTATTACAGAGATAGTTCCAATCAAAGGTGTCCAAACTGTGTCTTCATCAATAGTAACCTGAAGATCAAATGTTAACTCTGTTACAACTGATTTAAATCCAGTACCCCAGAATTGAGTCAGAGATGCTGGAGCCATAATATCTACATATCCTTCTCCTGCTGTAACTTCCAAGGCATCAAGAACATCAGACTGAGGATCATAAGAAGTGGCTTCAAATGTCCAATCAGAGGTATCAAAATATGTTGTTTCGTCGTCTTCTAAAAATTCAACTCTAAGCGGAGAGGTATCTCCTCTAACTATATTCCATTTGATTCGAGCAGGATCTGCTCCAAATATCTCAGGTGAACAAAGACTCATATTGAGATTATACCATAAAAAAAGACTAGTACTCAGGCTGGTGGGTATGAGAGACAAACCAGAGTACTAGTCAGATTAAAGTATATCATATCAGTACAATTCGGACAGTGATATTTAAAGTTATAAAATTGTTATAATAGGTAATGTCCGTTTTGTCATAATAAGTCTTAATAGTCAGGATGTCGGATAGTGTATACTTAAAATATATAAGAAAAAAGAACTATCTTTAAGTTTTATATATAGAAGATATATTATATATAGTATATAGGGAATTACTTATTGCTTTTAGCAATATGCTCAATTAATATTTTATACATTTCATCAAGTTTCTTCTCTTGTCTATCTCGTGACATTATAGAGTCAACTCTTTGACCTTCAACAGCATCTTCAAGTCTATTTATTTGGTCTTTTAGTGATGATCCACCATTGGTTTTAAGTTCGCTTAAATAATGTTTTACAAGCCACTTGATTGCAAGACCGAGAGATGATACAATTGTAAGTATTGCTACGATTAGGGAAGCCCAGTCTTGCACAGTCATGACATTATTATAAGGGACGTTTATACTAAATGAAAACAGAGATACTTAACACATTGGAGCATTCTAAGAATTTGATTATATCCCCTGACATGGATGGTTTTATGACCGCAAAATTATTAGAGCGTTTTAACGGTTCGAAAATAGTGGGTTCATATGACAAAAATATTTTATGTCTCGCCGACGGGATCAATCCAGAAGAATGTTTGTTCGTCGATTGTGATATGAATCGACAAGAGTATGTATCTCTCGGAAATCATATGCGCCTACTTGATGACAATATGTCAGTCGAGTCGTTTAATCCAAATGTTCATTTCGGCGTGACGACATATACTGACAAGTTCCCATATGCAACCGCTTTTTTGATTTCGTTCGCAACAGAGGTTGATCTTTCCGAAAAAGACCTTATACGCATGGCTTTCGCTGACTCAACTCTAAAGAACATGGAGAAGTACAGCGATAACATGCGAAACTGGTCTACACGGATGAATCATCCTGCAGTTAAGTACATAACGGACAATTCGGACATTGCAAGGGATAATGATAGAGATGCAAGATTTGAATATGTAGACCAAGCATTTGTATCTAAACGTTATGGCAAGGAAAGATATTTAGATACCCTAAACAATGCCCTAGCAGGCCAGCAGATGGCTTTTGAGCCACTAGTCCAGGGTATGAAGTACATGTGCGACAAAGTTGGTATCAATACCGTTATAAGGTATAATAGAGATATAGTGTCATATGCTGAAATATTTGGTGGAGAGTATTCGGTTACATATGATCAAGAGGTGGAGTGGAAGTGAGTGATGATGTTAAGTTTACGGACTTATTTGATCCTAATCAACCAAGATCAAATCGTGAACTCATTGAATCCCGCCTTAAAATATGCAATGAGTGTGAGTGGTTTAAAAAATCACTTCAAAAATGTAGGAAGTGTGGATGTTTCATGAAATTGAAAACCACATTGCAAGAAGCAAAATGTCCAATAGAGAAATGGTGAAAAAATGACAAAAGACGAAGTTATCAAGATCATGTTAGATAGCATTAACGAAGATAATAGAACTATGTGTCTTCATAATGGAATGAGCGAAGAAGATACTAATAAGCAAATTGAGCAGAGTCAGCCAAGTTTGGTTTTTATCTTTGGAAACATTTATGATAAGTTAAAGGATGTTAAGGCAATTGCCTAAATATCAATACCGTCCGATTCTTGAAAAAGTTCAAGAGACTTATCTGGAAAATGCAAAAACAGAATACAAGCCAGGCGTTGATATTGAATCTGCTGTAAATCTTTTTGTTGAAGCAAGTTCAGAGGAAAAGGCTCAGCAAGTTATGTATGGATTTGTAGATATCAGAATGTGGGAGTTGGTCGATGAAGATAAACAGGATATCTCCTGACATATATGAGATTGAAGATTTTTTAACAGTTGATCAGCAAAAAAGGGTTTTGGACTATTGCACAAACCTTGATGAAGATGAATGGTGGAAATCTCATAATGATGAATACAAAAGAGGCTTTTTCTATGGACGACAAAAACTTGGTGAGTTGCCAGATGTTTTTTCAGAAATAGATGCAAACATTGCAAGTCTTTTTTCTCAATATTCAGTAATGTACGGTGTGTGCTTACAAAGACACAAAGATGATAAGCCAATGGCTGTACATAAAGATTATCATACTTTTGACCCAGAGTCTTATGTAAGGTTTGGAATAGTTATATATTATAATGATGATTATACAGGAGGCGAGATTAGTTATCCGTCCCTGGAAATTTTACACAAACCAAAAGCAAGGTCTTTAGTTATGCATGGTGGAAACATTAAACATGGAACAAAACCAGTTACAGATGGATCTAATAGATATTTTTCTACAACATTTGTTAGAGGCTCTGTTGACAAACCAGTAAAACTTAATAAATTTTTATTTGAAGATGTTGAACAATCAGATGGATCTGCTTATCCTTAATTTATTCTGATTTGCAAGAACAGTTAGTGCAGCATGCTTCTTCAAATAGTTTTACAGTTAAAGAATCATATACGGCTGGACCTTTTGTCCATGCACCAGTTGACCTACCCATGTTGTCTGTTTCTGGCATTGGCTTAGATTCAAACTCAGGAGCCTTTGGCTCTTCTTGAAAATCTATATCCCAAGCATTTTCAAAATTTTCTAGTATTCCCATCTTTTTCCTTCTTTCGCATTTGTAGATATAATCGATATATATTCATTATAACATTGAGTTACAATATTTGAATCAGTTTCTCGAACAAGTTTGTCTAAAAAAATTCTATCTTCTGTTTTCTCTCTAGGCATATGTCCATCATGAACTGACATAAGAGTTTCAACTATAGTTTCCCCATTTTTATCTACCCTGGTTCTTTCTGTGTTGTTCATTCTGTTCTTAATTTCTTTAATAAGTTCTTCGTTGTCAGAAAAATGATTATTCTGTATTTTAATATTAAAAAATAAAGCAATATCTTTTATTGTGCCAATCGGATCTGCCATTAAATCTTCAGACTTACCAATGTATATGTTTGATTGGTTTGCTTTTGCTTGCTTTATAGTGTCAAGATATTGTTTTGCAAAAACTTCTATGTTGTTAACAAGATCAGCAGGATTGTTTTTATCAATCGGTGCTCCGACATCTACCCTTGCTTTTAGCACGTATGATGGCAAAGAGTCATATGGGTTACGAAAGAATGCTGCTTGTTTTTGTGTCTTATCTGAATATTTTTCTACGTCTGTGCATTTTCTTGTGTTTCCATGAATAAATAAAGAAAACAAAAATGTAGAAAACACATTGCCACATCTTGGAGGTGAGTTAAATAGAAATAAATCATTCATTTAAAAAAATTATTCTACTGGTGGTACTGAACTATGAGCAATCTTGCATGTACATCCAGCACAGCAGTTATCGCCTTCATAGCCATATTCGTCTAATTCTTCAGTCATGAATTTATTATAGCATAATTCTGAAAAATTTTATAAAACCCAAATAGCCTAAAATCTGAATATTTTGTTCAGATGTATGATACGTGTTTATATAAATACTATCACAAAAATATAGTGAGCACATAATCCGACACGCCAATGCCTAGGTAAAGTTATCCACAGGCTATGTGGATAGTTTTGTGTTGTAAATCACATAAAATAGTTTCACGACACGCCCACTATACGCCGCAATTTGTCAGTCCCCCCTGCTATACTTGCAACATAACGAAAACAAGAAAGGTTACCCCCCTACATGGACACTTATAATAGAATACTAAAAGAGCAACAGGAACGCCGTGCTGCTCAGTCAATAAAAGACAAGGCTATGGTAGAGGCTATGTTCTCTAATAATTCTCGCCCCCTTAATAACGAATACCTACTAATGAAAGAAGAAAACTAATGAATCCATTTACTATGTTTATCGATTGGGTAGAAGACTATCCAGCAGCAGGACTAATCAGCGCATTCACTGCGGTTGCATTGTGTGTTGTGTTAGGTATTGCACTTAGTTAGTTGTTAGTAGTTTTGCAGATCCCCTGCAAAATTGCCTAGGCGGTTTTTTGTCAAGTCGACACGCCGATAGAAATGGTCATTGTTATTTATGACCATACAAATGTGACCTTTATCACTTGTGATACACCTCACAATGTCCGAATTGATACCATTTTGGACTTGCGATTTGTCAGACCCTCATGCTACACTTACAGTATAAGAAAAAATGTGGTAAAGAAATCCACTATGAAAGGTAGGTCAAAATGACTACACTAAACACACTATGTAAAGACCATAACCCTATGGTTTCCGCTATCTCCGAAATAGGTGATGAGCAATTTACCTTCTGCCAAAATTGTGAGCAGAACATTGAGCGTTACTACTATGATAGTGACCCTGAGCAATTCCCTATGTGGACAGATTGGTATGTGACTAAATGAATAACACTAATCAATTCTTAGATACCATGCAATTTATAGATGAGCAAGGCTTATG
>Ga0208598_1000390_pt1 | contig 12246 bp, 5 predicted proteins | sample LakMenEpi22Jun12_FD_150726 | JGI IMG/M metagenome (GOLD analysis project Ga0208598, IMG submission 150726) | Freshwater microbial communities from Lake Mendota, WI - 22JUN2012 deep hole epilimnion (SPAdes) | ecosystem: Environmental > Aquatic > Freshwater > Lake > Epilimnion/Euphotic zone ... | reverse complement strand
GAAGAAAACGTACCCCGGTCGGCTACTTTGGCAAGGGCCGCCTGATTGGCGGCAAGGGCGTCATCTTTCCTGACAGTCACCGCATCGCCAGCCAATGCAGCCGTCCGCTGGCATCGCCGGCTACCAGGAGCTGGTGGGTGGGGACCCAGGCCAGGGCGGTGATGGCGGCATCGGCCACGAAGAGCACGCGGGGGGCGCCATCGGGGCGGCGCGGATCCCAAAGGCGGATGGTGTAGTCAGCGGAGCCAGAAGTGAGGTGCCCATCGCCCAGCACCGCCAGCGCCAACACCGCTCTCTGATGCCCCTCAAAGACAGCGCTGCAGGAGCCGCTGGCCGGATCCCACAGGCGGATGGTGTTGTCGGATTCTTCTTTTGAGAGTCCTGTGAAGTCTGAGTGCAAAGCCGAATCTTTTTGAGATAAGTGAATGGGTGAGTACTCTGACCTATTCAATTAAGCCTGAGCTTGCCCGAGTGCCGTGGCGCGCTCATACGGAGGCATCCATTAAATGGCATGTATCACAGAACACTGCACAAGGAGCCTGAGACGGCTTATGCGTTTGCTGGTGATTTGAAAGGCAGCCATGCACCTCTTGGATATCTTAAGACTTCATTCGCCTGTGATCTCGGCCAGTGGCACAAGCGCTAAGGCAGGAGTTAGGTCGGGCTACCCGCTATGCGATGGAAGTATCATCACTCGCATTCCTAGTGAAATTCGCTCTAACACTTTTTGCTTTGACAGCAGCGACACATTCGGCTTGATAGACCTTGAAATAAATCAATGCTTGGGCTATGCTGATCTTGTCCGGCTGCAATCAAAGCATACGAGAAGACCTGAGAATCGCGAGTACAGTCTAATGACAAGCGACCATTTGGATGAAGGCGACGATGTTTATGTGTACGGCTATAAAGGCTCATCGGATAACCGAAGTCCCATACATTTTAGCTGCAAAGAAGATGGCATCAAAGATGGCTTTTCTCTATATCGCGCTGAACCCAAGGATAGAGCACCCATAAAAGGCACGATGGGAGCGCCTGTGCTCAACAGAAGGACGAACAAGATATGTGGCTTGGTTTATAGTCTAGAGTCATTTGAAGTACCTGAAATGTGGATTATACCCATGTCAAAAGTCAAAGAGGCTTATCCTCCATTAACTGACGAAGCCGCTGCAAGAGACCTTGAAAGCTGGAAGAGAATTACCCGTGCGATAATTGATCCAAACGAATGGCTACTCAACATGCCTGAAAAGATGAGACTGCTTGAAACTATCGCGTTGGCAAGGCTAGGCGGACATGGCGATAATGCAGAATTATTAAAGCAACAGTATTTCACTGCATACTATCTTAAAAATCATGATGTGCATACCGATGGTGAGACAATAAGAGTAAGTCGACATCAGCTAAAAATAACTAACCCAAGTGAAGTAAGAGGGGAAAACCACCTCTGGAAGGCTGAGCTGCTCGCAGAAATTCCCAATCAGCCGAATGCTCCAATAGTGTTAAAGTGGGGAACATGCTTTGTGAATTGCATTAATGAGACTACCGAACTGCTTTTGGACAACAGGCCTTCGGCCTGGACAGGAGAAACCTGCTTTAATGGAAGGTCTATTCATCGGATTACACATAAAAAAGAGGAGAACTTCTCCTTAACGGAGGCAGCTCTAGTGCTGATGATACTTGGCTTTAATAATTACTATTCAGGCAAGAAGAAACTGTCTAACTTTGGAGGGGTCCTCAAAGATAAGAATCGTGACTTCTTCCTAGAGGAGTTTCGACTCGTGCGTGACAACAACCCTGGCTTATCCGTTGATGAAGTTGCAGATATGGCATTGCGTAAAATACCATTTGGAGCCAATAGAGAAAAGCTTGGAATCAACGATTTTGAGGTTGCATTCTATCCTTCTGGTGAGCACGAACGGCCAGATGCAATCTATGTGAAGAAAGCTGTTGCAAGATACGGGGATTGGAGCGAGTTACTCACTAAATGCAATCAGTGGATAAGCATGTACGCTGAAGAGCTGCCGGGGATGCTACCTACATCTTAAAGAGCTGCAGGTTGCCATCTACATCACCAGCTGCAATTAAGCCCCTTTTCTCATTATATGCCAATGCAGCGATTCTGCTATCTGAGACAAAAAAGACTTGTCCTTTAGATCCGCTCTCATCCATTGTCCATTTTCTTATTGTGGAGTCGTCAGAGCAAGAAATGATCGTATTATCAATAGTTAATATGTCTCTAATGGTATTTGTATGCCCAGTTAGGCACAAGCTGACTTCGCTAGAACCCAACTTCCAAACATAGATGTTAAGATCAGATGCCGAAGACGCTATGCGCCCATCGGCAAGTTGGGATGTTGCTCGTTGAGGAGTAAAACTAGGATGTGATCTAATCTCCCCATCTACGCAAGCCTCAGAGAAGTAATGATAAATATCCCAGTCATCAAAGACTAGAATTGCTTTCTCCGCTGTGCCATTGATAAACTCTCCGCGGTGGATAGACAATACTGCACGTGTCTTGCCAGGTTTCAATCTTTCGGTAGAGTCAGAAGTCTTGAGGCGATACCCATGCGCTGCATTCGAGATCTCTAGACGCCAAGATAGTAAAGAACATTTGTTGGCAGCAAAGAGCTCTGATCCACCATGCAAGGCTAGGTAAATTGGCATACCACCATCTGTCAAGACACTACTCGACTTAAACTCAAGTTCATAGACCAAGTCAATACGGTTATTGTCTATCGCCCATATTCGGACCATATCGTCACTGCAGCTTGCAGCAAAGATATTGTCTTTAACGGCAATGAGATCGCTCTGCTGAGTGATGTAGTCGGTTTTGTAGATGTCTTTGACTTTCGGCCCGTTATCGTGAACAGCGTAGGCTACAATCGACCCATCACCGCATAGAGCCACTAAGGTTCCATCGTGGAGAAATTCAAGAGCCGAAACAACAGAACAAGGTTTTGAAAGGTCGTCGTTGGCAACCTCAGGCATCTCGAGTAGACGGATTCTATGATTCTTGTCAACGACAGCAATATATGAGTCGTGGACAACAATAAAGTCATGGGGTCGACCGCCATAAAAAGAATATCTCAATGGCTCTAGATTCAGATCTGAGTTCTTCCATAGCATAAGATGTGATTTTGTTGTAAGGGCAAGCAGGTCGCCACATGGCAGGCTTAGACATGAAACTATTGTGCTAGTGTCAATAGTATTCAGCTTGTTTAATCTGGTTAAGTCAAGTGAATGTCCAAGAGGCCATGAGGCAAGGTGGTAGTGAAGGTCGTTCATGCAAATCAGCAAAGCTGTGCATTTCCCTTGGATTCCCAATGGGTAGACAGATCTTACTGAGGCTTGAATGCTTACAGGGTCTAGGCACTCGCGAGCCAAGTCATATAGCAGACACTGATCATTCAAAGTAACTATTATAGCATACCTCTGCTCAATGATGACGACTTCTCTTGGCGCAGTGCATAGACTTATCCTCCTTGCGATGGCAATTGTTCCGTTAGTGTGAATCCACAGAAAGAGTTCTCTATCAGAAAATGACACGAAGTGATTGTCTCCTAGCTGTCTGAGCCCGTGAACGGGCAGCCTGTGGTCACTATGCACCGTCGGTGCTGCACCAGGATGGCAATATTTAATCGTCATATCGTGAGAGCTCGTGACAAAAGCCATCTCATCACCACCGAGCTCGAGGACTCCTGTTATTGATTCGGAATGACTGGCTAGATCGCAAACATGTGAGTCGTTTAATGGGTCCCAGACTACAGCCTTGTCAGTGACAAGGCTAAGAATAATGCGTCCTCTCGATGTTCGCATAATAGGGCATTTTAGGCTTACATCAGGCTGAAGAGTCCGATGCAGATTCGGGGCGTGGAGACTTGGATTCAATGGCCTTGGAGCCGATGTCAACTCAAGATCCTTTAATGCGTCGTCTAGCAGTAGATTGGTGCGTCGGCATATATCTCGTGGCAACCTTGCCAACAGCTGGGGAGCAAGTTGTTCGTATCCGATCCATCCTTTGTCGGAACTGAGCACGTGTGCCGCTTGGCGAAGGGCACCTGCCAACTGGATCAGCTCCGGAGGAAGTGTGTAAGGCGTGTAGTTGTCTGGATTAAAATCACTTATCAAGGCATTGAGACCCGCAACCCTTAACCGTGCCTTGAGCCAGGTGAATTGCCGCAGTTGCCCGGCGATCACTTCCGCCCGTTCGTTATCGCGGAGATGGCTGGCCAGATGGCGCACCAAGTAGGGGCTGGTGTGGGCTCGCTTGGCTTCCACTTCGGCCAAGGCCCAGGTGCGGATCTGCTGCTCAGCCACCTCGCGATTCACCCCGAAGCGGCCGGCGCGGGGGCGAGGAATATGACCGCCACTGCGCTCAGTGAGCCACTGCTCAAGAGAGGCGTGATCAAAGCTGATCCGCCACTCCTCCTCGCTCTCGGAAGCTCGCTCGGAAGGCGGCGTTGCTCGGAAGCGCAACAGATCCTGCAGCGGCTCAATCCAAAGGCCGATCTGATCGATCGACACCTCCAGGATTGCCGCCAGTTGCCCATAGCCCATCGGCTCCCGTTGGGCGCACAGCAGAGCCAGGACCGGTTGCACGGGGCTGTAGTCATTGTTCTTAGGAAAGCGACGCTCGAAGGTCTGGAGGTAAGAGTGATCAAACCTAGAAGGCAATGTCTCAAGATCATCGCGGCTTGCCAGCGGTAAGAATCCCCTCTCAAGATCACTGAGCACCCCCACGGCATAGAAAAACTTGCCGCTGCTCTTGGCCTGCAAGACATCGGCCGTTTCGCTGGGGCTGAGGCCAGCGCGGCTGAGGATCGGGGCCAGGGGCTCCTGCTGGCAACGGGCCTTCACATAGGCGTGGATGTCGGTCAGGTTGCGGGCTTCCTCGGCGTTGATCTCCTCGATTGAAAAGCCTTGGCGCAGTGGTTTGAGCACCTCATCCCGGCGGCGGCTCGTTGCCAGAACCCGCAGCCAAGAGGGCAGATTGCGCGCTTCTTTCGCCAACAGATCCACGATCGTGGAGCGGCTGCCGCCGCTGCCGCTGCGGACGTGGTCGAGCGCTTCATCGAGGGCATCGATTACCAGCAGAACTTGCGTGGCTGGTGCCTCGATGCGCCGCAGGGGCGCCAGCACCGCCTGATCAAAGGCGGGCTGGGGTTTCTGGTTGGCCTGATCGAGTGTCTCCCGCAGTTCCTTGGCGTCGTCTGCCTCCAGCAGGGCGCGATAGGCGGGCAGGGCCTCCGCCAGCTGGCTGGCCAGGCTGCGCACGAAGCGCCCCGCCTCCAGGGTGTCGCTGATGTCAGCGCGGCAGAAGTGGTGGGCCACCACGGGCAATCCGGCTGCGCCTGTGTCGAGCAGCTCCGCCAGAAACGCCGACTTACCAACGCCGTAGTCGGCGCCGATCAGCAGGGCCTGCTCACCATCTGGGTTAGTGGCCCAGGCGCGGACCTTCTCGAACAGCCACTGCCGACCTACGAAACCCTGCCGTTTTTCCGAGCGGTAGGTGGTGAAGTCCCATGCCTTGGGCCAGCTCCAGTCGCTGCGGCCGTGGCTGGCGATGGCGGGCCGCAGATCGCGGATCGCGGGTTGCTCAGTGAGGGTGGCGGTAGTGTGGGATGGGTTTTGGTTGAGGGCATCGGCGGCCAGGCGGGCCAGGCGCGGGTTGCCAGCGGCCAGGTTCACAGCCGTGCGAACAAGCTCAGACGACATGGCTGGATACCAGCAGCCCAGCAGCTGGCTGAGGCTGTCGGTGGGAAGTGGTTCAACCGCCAGCTCACGGATCCGCCTCGGGTCAGGGGAGTGGCTGGTGCCCAGGGTGATCAGGCGAATGCGGCCCTCGGAGCGTTCCAGGACATCGCGCAGGGGTTTCAGCAGCTCGGCTGGGGTGTCGTCGGCCACGACGACAAGCCGCACGCCTTCTTCTGAGGCGGCCTGGGCCAGAAGGGAGAGCACATTGCTCTCTCGGGCCTGCTGCACATAGACGACGAAATCAGCCCAGGGAGCCTGCTTACAGAGCTCCAGAGCCAGGCGTGTTTTGCCGGACCCCGGAGGGCCGTGCAAGTGAAGATGGAGGTAGGAGTCGTTTCTTAGAACGGTCGGATCGAGTGCCTTTCGGTACTTGGCTAACGACGAGGCAACCGGATCGATCGCTTGCCAGGGGGCGTGATGCTCCTGGGCTGGCCAATCCTGAAGCGACCAAAAGCCTTCAAAGCGATTAGACCAGCGGGCAGCAATAGCTGGGTTCTCGTTGACCCATTCCGTCAGCCTTTCGCTGCCGATCACCACAATGCGATCGGTTGGCAGGCCTGCGGCGTATGCTTCTTTGGTGAGAGTTTCGAGGCGATTGATTTCACCCTTCTTGCCACTGGTGCTCCCTGAGGCAACCAGGACAAAACGCCCTCCTTTTTTCAGCGTTGCGCTGGGCAATGACTTGCCGATCTCCCTTTTGACTGCGTGTGGTGTTCCTGCTAAGCCTGCCTTCAGCTGCCAGCAGGTTTCCGCATCTCCAAGCCACTTATCAAGGAACTCGGGCTTGCCGCTCCAGGCGTCCGCGCCGCCATCGGCCGCTTTCTCCTCGGTGTTGGTCCGCACCTCGGACAGAGGCGCGCCGCAGCGGTGCGACTGGGCCCGTAGGAGTTGCCCCATCAGCTCTCCGAGCTCCGCGTCCCTGAGGCGCGCAATTCGCGCAGGCGCCACCTGAAGAGCGGAGCGGAAGTCGAGGGAGGGATTCGATGAAGCACCCTGGATATCTACAGGTTGTATCCCCAGCTCATCTCCATCAATAAGCTGAATCTCAATTTCTTCAGTCTCTGCAGAAATGACTTTGGCGACCCGCCTCTTCTTCATGGCCACAGCCTTGAGCTGGCCAGCAAACTCTGTATAGCGACCACCAAGTGCTGCAATAAGTTCAGCTGATGCTTCGCCGAAACTCTCCCAACCTTCAAATTCTGGTGGTGCCTTTACCAATGGATCCGTGAGAAAAGCTTTGAAGCTATTCTCAGGAGCAGCGAGCCGATTCCAGCGTTGCTCTACCTGCTTAGAGACCATATTAATCACGGTTGCAATTGTCTCTCCCTGTACTGCTCCTAACAGGCTAGGTTTCACGGCTGGCTTGACATTAAGTTGCAATGTACGATCAGCTTCCGGAAACGAGTTCTTCTGTCCAGACTTAACTTCCAACAGCCCGCTTAACAACACCTCAGCCATCGTTGTCGGTGTGTGGTCTTGGGAAAGGAAAGCTTTCTTGAGTAGACGCATGACAGGCAATGTCAGGACCGGGGCAGCTGCATAGACACTTGCCAGTTCAACTGCAGCGGGTGAGGCAAGGTCACGGAATCGTTTTAATTGGACTAGTGGATCAGGGGTAGGCGGTGTTCCTGATACCTGCATCGGCATTCGGAACCCTGCCAGGCTTCGGCGTGAATCACCAACCACAACGGCACTCCAGCTGTGGAAATTCACAGAATCGCAGCTGAGCACAGGCAGCAAAAAACTGGAATCGTTGACCGTTTTGTTCAGTCCATTTCTTTCTTTATTGGGTCTGACACGTCGCCGTAAAGGGCGGTCTTTGTAGCTTGCTGAAGGTTGTCCAGGCCGGTAGTTGCGTACCACTATTTCTTCACCAAGGCCCAAGGCAGTACGACACCACATCCGCCGTGGCAACACCTGCAATACAGCAACTGGTAGCCGCTTGCTCCACCCCTGCAACAGAGGGAAAATCGATCCGTTCCACCAATGCCATCCGGAGCAATCGCTTAAGAGCAGCACCAGGGTGCGGGACTCGGGATCACCAATCTGTAGCTCTTTAGTTGGCCGCAAATTTCCATCCGCCTTGCAGATCGGGAGCAGCCGAACGTGACGAAACCCACCCCCACTGGCAAACAGCCTTTTCAGCTCCGGAACAAGGCGATCCCAGAGCCGCATCGACAGCCCCCCATCAATAGCCAGTACCAGCTCGTACTGAGCTTCAGGTATTCCAGTCATCACAGCTGATAGGAAGCCACCAGCGATCGACTGCCTGGCTATGGACTCCACTGTTTCGGGTTCGTCCAGCACCAGTTGTCGTCTGGACATGGTTCGCACAAACAGTGGTCCCATGCCTCGCAAAAATTGCAGAGAATGGTGGATGAGCGGTGGATCCTCAAGCCACACTTGCAGAACAGCAGCACCATCCCGATCGTCTGGGAGTCCACCTTCCGGCAGGAGATTGGCTTTGGGAGTGTCTGGTACTTCTTCCTGATTGATCAGATCAGCATCTCGAGTCTCCGTTGAAGGCTTCGGTGCAGTATTTCTTTCCTCTTTACTCGGTATGTCAGGCGGTGTAGGGATATTCTCCCGTGGCTGCGAATGATTCTGCACTTCATCCTTTCTGGGGCTGGCCTCTTCTTTGTTCGGGCGATGGCGCAAAAGCTGCGAGAGCCAAAGCACTTCAGCCAGCTCAGTGCTACTTAAGTGTGTAGTCTCCCCATGAGTAGTGATCTCATTCTCGACGGCTCCAAAATCTGCCAACCATGACAACACGTTGTGCAGCTTCTGCTTTTGGCTTTTGGACAGCAGAGTAGAGGCATTGGTGATCACAGGTTGAGATCCAGCCATCGTCAGATCTCGCTAAGTGTCTTGTGCAAAACCGCCTTGAGATCAGCCATCTGTTCATCCTTCGGACGTATCGTTGTGGGCCGGGTTCGAAGATAGACTGCATTGAGGAGTTGATCGACAGCTCGATCACCTTGGTTATCAGGGCCGAGAAAGTCCTCAATCCATTCCTTTAGTTTTTGATCCCTTACTCCCCAGGTGGCTCCTGCAACTGTGCTGAAATGAGCTTTCACCAGCGGCACCAAGCTTTCAGGGGTTGGCCTTGGCATCTCCACACGAAGGCAACGGCGATGGAATGCGGCCGAGAAATCGCGCTCTCCATTGCTAGTCATTACAATTATCGGGAAGGCATGACAACGCACAGTTGCGGACGGCAGTGAAACTTTCGGTTGATCAGGGTCACTGGTTCTCACCTCCACCAACTGACCTTCCTTCCGCGAGTGTTCCCGGTCTCGCAGTAACTCATCGATGCTGTACTCGCCTTCCTCAAACAGGTATAGGAGTTCGTTGGGCAACTGAAGATCAGCTTTGTCAATTTCGTCAATCACCAAAACTCTCGGCCAACGGGAGGGGAGAAAAGCTGTACCCACAGGCCCGAGAGTGAGATAGTCACCAAATGAACGTTGTGTAGGCTGCATTCTCTGCGCAGATGCTGCTCTTCCAGCTTTGATTCCCCCTGGTTCTGAGTCGAATGCTCTCGCTTTGATCCCAGCAGATGGGCCCTGGATCTGATCAAATTGGGTGTCTTGCAGACGGCCGAGAGCGTCGTAGCGGTACAAGCCATCCTCCTTCAGGCGAGATCGTGGCGTGATGGCCCAGGTCAGCACCGGACCAAGGCCAAGCTCCCAGGCAATGGCATGGGCGAGGCTGGTTTTTCCTGATCCTGGTTGCCCACTCACGAGCAACGGCCGGCGGAGATGCAGTGCTGCATTTACCGCAAGCTTGACCCTATTTCCATCTTCCGTTTCCGGCAATCGAAAGACCTCTCCGCGTAGCTGCTGCCTTGCCATGGAAGCAACAAGGTTGTCTAGCTCCTTCCATCGTTTGTCATCTGCAGCCTGAGTAACCAGAGATTCAAAGTCGGATTCAGCCATGGATGGTCGCCAGGGCGGAGGCTCTGGCCAGGGAGTTGGGCGCCGGCTGCCAGGAGTGTTTCCCGTCGGCGTGTCGTTACGAAAGAGATCAAAGGAGGGAGTGGATGGCATCAGAATTGAAGGAATCAGATTTGGACGGGAGGTAAGCAGCGATCTTCAGGGTGATCACGACTACTTGCAGGCATCTGCCTTGGCCAGCGGTCGGGTACATCCATCAAAAGAATGGCTCTTTTCGCAGCTGCTGCCAATTCCCGATCTTCGGTGCACATTATTTCCTTGCGTAAGCAAGCCACTGTGTCCAAACGCAGGTTCGATAAGCATGTTTGTACTTGTGTAAAAAAGCCTTCTTGAGGGGTGACCTCTGCTACTGCCTGTTGTCCAATCTTGGAAAGTATTTCCTGAGCAAACTTCAGGCGCTTTTTAGCGGGTATACTAAAATTTCTTGGCCATAGAAGAGTAAGCGGAAGATGACTATAAACAAGGTCAAAAAGTAAGTCCTCCATCCTCCCTTTCTCGCTTGGATGATCTGCAAGATAGAAGCAGGCGGCAGTGCGGTCGTTACCAGCTCGGTCGAACAACTCATCCTCCCATTCGTCATCAGGGTTGTCAGTAAAGGCAGGCGGGGGTTCATTGATAAATAGAACATCTCTGTTGGTGTTCTCATTGTGGAGACGACTTCGCAGGCTGGCCTTTACCTTGGCGCCTTCTGTGATATCCAATACTTCCTCGGCCCGATCTAGAGACCGAACCACAAGATTTAATCCAGATGCAATGCTTAAGGTTGGATTCTTCTCTCTGCCCTTTCTGCCATTGTGTCGTGATATTCGCAGATCTTCAAGATCAATGAGAGAGAGGAGTTCATGTGGCAGGAAGAGTTCAACAATAATCTTTGGCACGTCTAGCCCTTTGTGCTTTCTCAAAGTCTCTGTAAATAGAACTACCTCATCGTGCCATTCAAACAGGCAGGAAGCTAGCGAACATTCGGTACCACTTGCCTTCGAAAATGTTGATTCTGCCATGAGCGGTACATTGGTACGGGGTGTGAGATCAAGATGATTGTTTTCGTCATTATCATCGTTGTAGACATCGCTCTGCCAGCTCTGAACCTCCGGGATGAGATCAAGCAGGGGCATGCCATTTGAATCGCAACATCTTGTATCTCTGGCCTGAACGATTAATGAAAGAACAGAGATGCTAGGTATTGGCTTTTTCTTTGGAGTGAAAGTGTTCTCCATGTGTCTCTCCTCTAATAAGAGGTTGCCTTGGTTGCGCTCCCAAAAATCTGAGATGAGACTATTCAGTTGTCCTGGTCGCCTGTACGACTGATTTTCATACGCGAAAATGCGTTCTAGGTGTATCAAAATCTCTGCTCGTTCCCTCAGGTCGCTAGGCGTAAGAGCTGGGTCCTGATCAAGGGCATCCGATGCCAGACGGGCAATGCGGGGATTGCCCTTGGCCAGCTCAACCACATACTGGATCTGGACGGGGTCATTCGCTATACCCGGATACCAGCAGGCCACCAGCTGTTGGAGGTCTGCCTCCGTCAACCCGGGAACTTCCAACTGTGAGATGCGGCGAGGCTCTGGGGAAGGGCTATCGCCAATTGTGATAAGGCGGATCCTGCCATTTGATCGTTCCACGGCTCTCCTCAAATCCATCAGAAGGTTTGCTGGCGTCTGGTCGGCCACTACCACGAAACGCACTCCTACTTCATGAGCAACCTGGTTGAGCAAAGCAAGCACGTTGTTCTCACTCGTACGCTGAACATAGGCAACGAGATCAGCCCACGGGGCGTGACGACAGATCTCCAAGGCAAGGCGTGTCTTGCCGATCCCTGGTGGCCCGTGCAAGTGGAGATGCAGCACATTGCTAGCACCTGTAGTAGCAGGATTTAGCTGTTCGCGATGCTTTTCCAGTTCAGGAATGAGATGATCGTAGATTTGCCAAGATTTATGATGCTCCTTCTGTCCTATCCAGTCCATTATGCTCCAGATTCCTGCTGGACGGTTGGCCCAGAGCGCTGCGATCGATGGGTATTGGTTGCACCAACTTGCTAAGCGCTCACTGCCGATGACCTCAATGCGATTGGTAGGAAGACCTGCTATATCAGCTTCCTTGATGAGTGCGTCAAGCCGCTCTTTTTCGCCTGTAAACGCATTGGTGATGCCAGAAGCAACAAGAACGAAACGTCCACCTTTTTTCAGGGTAGCTCGGGGCTTTTGCTTCTGAATCTCCCCCTTGATCCTAGCTGTTTCTCCTCCTTTGCGCGCCTTCATCTGCCAACAAGTCTCTGCATCCCCCAGCCATCCGTCAGTTCTCTCTGGCTTTCCGCTCCACCCATCACAACCACCATCCTTGGCCTTTTCTTCCGTGTTGACACGCACCTCCATCACAGGTGCACCGCAGCGATAGGACTCAGCCCTTAGCAGTTGAAGCATCAGCCTCCCAAGCTCGGCATCCTTGAGCTGGGCAATTCGCTCGGGAGCCACCTGGAATGCTGTCTGAAAATCCATGGGGACTGACTGGCTCATGGATGACCTGTGCCTTCGGCAGGTAA
>Ga0208598_1000386_pt1 | contig 12328 bp, 10 predicted proteins | sample LakMenEpi22Jun12_FD_150726 | JGI IMG/M metagenome (GOLD analysis project Ga0208598, IMG submission 150726) | Freshwater microbial communities from Lake Mendota, WI - 22JUN2012 deep hole epilimnion (SPAdes) | ecosystem: Environmental > Aquatic > Freshwater > Lake > Epilimnion/Euphotic zone ... | reverse complement strand
CTAGTGGGCCAAATAAATTAACTAAGATCGCAAGTGGGGTAACAATTTTTATCGCTCTAGTAAGCTGAGCAGTTGTGATCTTGCCAGAAACTAATGGTTTATCAGTGCGATTATGTTTTAGATCATCTTGATAGTCATATAAATCATTAGTAAAACCAACTAATAGTTGACCTAGAAAAACGCCAAATGCAATTACAAGAGCTGGGCCCTCCCACCAGAGGGAGGATGCTAGGAGAAATGAAATTAAAGTTACCGCACTTGTTGGCCCAATATGACAAGCGCGCAGAATGGAAAACAACTTTACTTACTACCTATAGCTTTCTTTAAATCCAAATACTCTTCACAATTTTCACCACAAAGCTTCTTCAATTTAGCAAGGTTTTTCTTTGCTGATGAGACTTTTTTAGTCTGTAGGAATAGCTCGCCTTGATACTCTAACGCCCCTAAATGATTTGGATTTATTTTTAAGGCTTTTTGGTAGTACTTAGCAGAGGCGGAAAATTGTTTAAGATTTCTACTACTAAATCCTAATAAATTATTAACATCGGCGTTATTTGCATAACTTCTATCTGCTTGCTTTAACAAGTTAAGAGCTGCGGTGAAGTTTTTCTGCTTGATAAGTGCATCTGCCTCACTTAAAAAAGCTGATAACTGCTTGGCAGCTGGTGCGGCTGGAGTTGGGGTATCAGCTTTAGCAGCAGCTTCTAATTTTCCTAACTCAAATCCTTTTAGCCTAGATTTAGCAGAGTTTGAATTATTGTGTTGGCCAAGGAAGTTTGAGGTGCCATCCTTGCCACAGATAGCAGTAATTCTGGAAGATCCTCCTGGATGTGAATCAACCCAATTACTTAAATCATAAACAACCCCATCAATAATGCTCCAGCAATCACTTGCTGAATTATGTTTTTTTACCTCATCCGATGTCAGGGGCAAATTTGTCGATACTGGCTTTTGAGCTGGCGCTGGCGCTGATCCGCCGCCTGAGCTTGCAGCTTGGGCTGGAGTGATTGTTGTGAGCAAAACAATTGCTGCCAGGAGTAATTTCATGGTCTAACTTTAACTTAAATTGCTTGGAATTAGATTACAAAATTTACTAATTTAGGTGAAACAGTTATTACTTTCTTCACAACTTGGCCAATTAAGGCGGCTTTAATCTCAGCATTTTCTCGGGCAAGCTTTTCTAACTCCGCATTTGAGATATTTGGGGATACCTCAATCCGATCTTTGATCTTGCCATTTACCTGCAAAATCGCAATTACATTATCGGCGCCGATTAAAGATTGATCTATCTTTGGCCAACCAGCATTTGCAATCGCAGGTTTATGACCTAATTTTTCCCACATATCTTCAGCGGTGTAAGGGGCAACTAAGGAAAGTGAGATTGCAATCGCCTCTGCTGCCTCACGCACTGCAGGATCTTGCGCACCACATCCTGAGTCAATTGCTTTTCTAGTGGCATTGACTAACTCCATAATCCTTGCGATAGTGACATTAAATCTAAAGGATTCAACCGCTAACTCAATATCAGCTAAGGTCTTATGGGTTACTTTGCGTAACTCTAAATTACCGGTTTTAAAATCAACTCCTGGCTTACTTGTTACCTCTTGGCTTATGCGCCAGGCACGATTTAAAAACTTTAATGAACCAGCTGGTGATACATCTGACCAATCCACATCATCCTCAGGGGGTCCGGCAAAAACTAATGAAACTCTGATGGCATCCACGCCATGTTTATCTAACTCCTCCGATAATTTAACTAAATTACCCCGGCTCTTACTCATCGCTGAGCCATCCATTAACACCATGCCTTGGTTTAATAATCTAGTAAATGGTTCATTAAAATTTAATAGCCCCATATCATTTAAAACTTTGGTGAAAAATCTTGAGTATAAAAGGTGCAAGATGGCATGGGTTACCCCACCTACATATTGATCTACTGGTAGCCAAGTTTCTACAGCTTTTTTATCAAAGGCAACATCATGATTATTAACTGAGGTGTAACGCAGAAAATACCAAGAGGAGTCCACAAATGTATCCATCGTGTCTGCATCCCGCTTGGCATCTTTATTACATTTTGGACACTTAACATTTACCCAATCAGATGCTGCCCCTAGTGGGCTGGATCCCTTTGGCTTTAGATCTAACCCCTTTGCCTGCGGTAATGCCACCGGTAATTGCGACTCTGGTACTGGCACTAATCCACAACCATCACAATGGATAATTGGAATTGGTGTACCCCAAAATCTTTGCCGTGAGATCAACCAATCTCGCAAGCGGTAATTTTTAGTAGCTTTACCTACCTTTTTATCCGCTAACTCTTTAATTATTTTTTCAATTGCAGCATCTTTGCTTAAACCAGAGATAGATCCTGAGTTAATTACCTTGCCATCACCTGAGGTGGCTACCCCTGAGATATTTGGATCCTCTGACCCAGTATCGATCACTACTCGCACTGGTAATTTCATCGCTTTTGCAAAATCTAAATCTCGTTGATCATGAGCTGGCACTGCCATAATCGCACCAGTTCCATAATCTGCTAACACATAATCTGAGGCCCAAATTGGAATTTTTTCATTATTAACTGGGTTAATTGCATACTGCTCTAAAAAGATGCCAGTTTTCACTCGATCTGTTGCCAGGCGATCAATATCGCTGGCAGATTTAACACTCTCTAAATACTTTTTAAATTCACCCTCTACTTTGCTACCGGCAACTAATTTTGCCGCCAACTCTGAATCTGCTGCTACCACCATAAATGTTGCACCATATAAGGTGTCTGGCCGGGTGGTGTAGACGGTAATCTTTTGATCGAACTTATCTACTGCAAAATCAACTTGCGCACCCGTAGATCGTCCAATCCAGTTGCGCTGCATAAGCAACACCTTCTCTGGCCACTTACCCTCTAACTGTTGCATGTCATCTAGCAAGCGATCTGCATAATCGGTGATCTTGAAATACCACTGATTTAATTTCTTTTTAGTTACTGCGCTATCACATCTTTCACATAACCCGGCTACTACCTGCTCATTTGCCAATACAGTTTGGCAATCTGGGCACCAATTTACGGCTGAATCTTTTCGATACGCCAAACCCTTTTCAAACATCTTAAGAAATAACCATTGGTTCCATTTGTAATACTCAGGGTCACATGTGTGGAGTACTCGATCCCAATCAAAGGAGCAGGCATATCTGCGCATCGATGCTTTTTGTACTTCAATATTTTCATAGGTCCAAGCTCTGGGATCGGCATCTCGCTTAATTGCAGCATTTTCTGCTGGTAATCCAAATGCATCCCAACCAATTGGATGCATGACATTAAAACCTTTTTGAATCCAATATCTAGCAATTACATCTCCTAGGGCGTAAGCCTCAGCATGTCCCATATGCAAATCCCCAGATGGATAGGGGAACATATCTAATACATATTTTTTTGGACGATCATCATTGGCGCGAGCTGATTTAAATGGTTCTAATTTGTCCCAAATTGGCAGCCACTTATCCTGCACCGCTTTAAAGTCATACGCTTCATGCATCGCTAAGCCCAACTAACCTTAGTTAACTCTTCACTTACCTGCCATAAATTCTTTGCCAACACCTGATCATAGGCAAGAGCTCTAGCTCTAGTTACTTTAGGCGCACCCTTAATCTCTAAGAATCCATCTGGTCCAATAAAACTTGCGCCATATAGCCCTGGATAAACAGCTGCCGCCAAGGTTGGTAGTGCACCAGCTGCTGCTGGCTGGGCCAATAATTTATTTATCCACTTTGTTATTTTCTCCTCAGCTGCAGCACCTCGCATTTGAGAGGCAACAGTTTGTAAGTTTGTGTCTGAGTAACCAGGATGAACCGCTATTGGAATAAATGACCAATTATTTTGAATGCGTAAGCGCTCTAGCTCAGATACAAATAACAAATTAGCTAATTTGCTTGCGCCATAAACTTGCCACTTTTGATACTTACCAATACCTAGCATCATATTTTTAATGGTTGGGATTGAGTTATCGCCAAAATTTCCCATTCGGTGGGCAAAACTTGAAACAACTACTAGGCGATCTTTAATTTGATCTTTAATTAAACCAGCAAAGGCAAAGTGACCTAGATGGTTGGTGCCTAGCTGTAATTCAAATCCATCAACCGTTTTTCTAAATGGCGTGGCCATAACTCCGGCATTAAGAATTACCACATCAAATTCGCGATCAACTCTGGTGGCTGCTTTTTTAACAGATTCTAAATCTGTTAAATCCATAAGTAGGTAATCAACTAGGCCAGGTCCGATTTGCTTGATAGCAACCCGAGCTTTTTCCACACTTCGAGCGGTGATATAAACATGAGCATTTCTACGGGCAAGTTGTGTGGCTGCTGCCAAACCAATCCCTGAAGTAGCACCGGTGATTAAGAATTTTTTACCAGTTAAATCAGGAATATCAGCTGCGCTCCAATTTTTTGGAATCACTAAAGCTTTTGGCACAAATACTCCCTTTTTAATCTTTCTTTTTAATCTATTTTAAAGTGGAGCTGAGGGGATTTGAACCCCTGACCCCTTGCATGCCATGCAAGTGCGCTACCAACTGCGCTACAGCCCCGCTTGATTTTTAAATCGTAAGGGGCAACCTTATCTAATTAACCGCATCATCTCCAAAGACAGGCTCAGGTAATGATCCGGCATTGTGCTCTGCTAAATACCATCTAGTTCCAGTGTGGTGCTTTGTTAACTCCAATACCGACCAACATGCATTTGATAAACCACCAATAATTCCCCAATGCCCAATCGGTAAATTTAATATTGAACCAAGCACACTTCGAACTGTGCCACCATGGGTAACAAAGACAATAGTCCCGGAAAAGTTCTCTGTTTCTTTTTCAATTGCAGCTACTGCTCGTTTTGCAACATCACTTCTGCGCTCACCAATTTCACCTGCTGGTTCATCGCCACCTTCATACCAACTTGTAAATAACGCACCATGGGATGCCCGATTTTCATCAGCTGTTTTACCCTCCCAAAGTCCACCATTTGTCTCTCTAATATCTGGATTAATCTCAACTTTTTTATTAGTTAATTCAGCAAGAGCTGCTGCTGTTTTTTGTGCTCTAATTAAATCACTTGAAACAATTCGATCTGGTTTTAATGCGGCCAATACTTTTGCCGCCTCTACTACCTGATACTCACCCACCTTATTTAATGGAATATCAGAACTACCTTGAAACCGATTCTCTACATTCCAATCTGTCTGGCCATGGCGCCAAAGTACGATACGAATTGGTGATTCTGATTTACTCATTAACGAACGCTCTTTTCTAGTCCTAAATCTATTTTTGGGCAATCATTCCAAAGCCGATCGAGCATGTAGTAATTTCTTAGCTCGGTGCTCTGAATATGCACTACCAAGTCTGTGTAATCTAGCAGCACCCAAGATCCACTTCCCTCTTTTCGGATTGGCTTTTCCCCGGCTTGCGCTAATTTCTTTTGCACCTCTTCTGAGAGCGCCTGCAACTGCGGCTCATTGTTTCCAGTAACTAATAAAAATACTTGGTTTAAAACTAATTGCTCTGACAAATCTATTGCCACAATCTCACTGCCTAGTTTTTCAGCTAAGGCAGCTGCGGCAATCTTGGTTAATTCTAAAGTTCTATTACCTACTGCCATATAACCCATACTCTCGAATAAATGTGACTACTTTGGCTGGTAATAAATTACTCACATTCTCTCGCTCTGAAATTGATTTCCTAACCTTAGTTGATGATATATCTAAAGCTTTGATATTTACTTCATCAAAATCAGAAGGTGCAGAGCCTGGTCGACTGATGACTAATACCTTTACCTTTTGTAATAACTCTGCCGATTTATGCCATTGTCCTATGCTTTTTACAGCATCACTTCCTAATATAAGTGTGAAATTTGTATTTGGGTACTTAATTGATAATTCATTAACTGTATCTAGGGTGTAACTATCGCCATCTCTATTTACCTCAAGTGGAAGTACTTCAACTTTTCCAGATAGCCCCATGGAGGTAATAGCTAAATCCGCCATTTGAAACCTTTGTTGGGCAGAAGCGATTGGGGTGTGTGGTTTTAGCCAGGGTTTTCCAGATGGAATTACTAAGACTTTATCAAATTTATTTGCGACCTCTTTTATCAGGTGTAAATGTCCAAGATGAATAGGGTCAAAAGTTCCACCAACAATGGCAAACTCTTTTTGCTCAGTTTGAATAATTAATCTCTATCAATTCTAAGAGTTAAATAAAGCAAAAGTGCAAGTACGCTAAATGCAATTAAACCAAAACCAACTGGTGGAATAGGCAGCTCTCGTGTTGACTCTTCAAGTAAATTCATGCTCTTAGTTTATCCCCTTATCAAGTAAAGATTTAAATCCAGCCTCATCTAGAATAGTAATACCCAATTCTTGAGCCTTATCCAACTTAGAGCCGGCGGCATCACCTGCCACAACGAAATCAGTTTTACTCGAAACTGAGGCAGCAGCCTTACCACCTCTTGAAACAATCGCCTCAGTAGCACCATCCCGTGTGAAATCAATTAGCGAACCAGTAACTACTATCGTTAAGCCAGCTAAGGTTTGCTTGAGTTTTTCCTTCGGTGCATCAACCAAAACTACGCCAGCTTTTTCCCATTTTTTGATTATTTGCTTATGCCAGTCAAGATCAAACCATTCAATAATTGCATCCGCCATAATCTCACCAACACCATCTATCGCTGCCAGCTCTTCTCTGTTTGCTTTTTGAATATTGATCAGGGAGCCAAACTTATCGGCTAATGCCTTGGCACTTGTTGGTCCAACATGTCTAATTGATAACGCAACTAACACACGCCAAAGTGGTCTAGTTTTTGCTAATTCTAAGCCAGCGATAAACCGATCTGCAATTACACTTCTAGTGCCATCTTTTTTAACAAAAAATTCTGATTTACTTAAATCTTTTAGGGTTAAGGAAAATAGATCACCTTCATCTACTACTAATTTATCACTGAGCAACGCGGTAGCTGCTTCATAACCAAGTACATCAATATCTAAGGCACTTCTTGAGCCAATATAAAATAATCGTTCTACTACTTGAGCAGGACAGCTCTGCGAGTTAGGGCATCTAATATCAACATCACCCTCACTCATTGCTCGCAATTTAGATCCACAATCAGGACATTTAGTTGGCATAACAAACGCGCGTTCTGTGCCATCTCGTTTTTCAATTAGTGGTGCTAAAACTTCAGGAATTACATCACCTGCTTTTCTAATTAGAACTGTGTCACCAATTAAGACACCTTTTCTTATTATTTCTTGACTGTTATGTAATGTGGCATTAGTGATTGTTGATCCAGCCACTTTAACTGGCTCCATAAAGGCAAATGGCGTCACTCGACCAGTCCTACCAACACTGACACGAATATCAATTAATTTAGTACTTACCTCCTCGGGCGGATATTTATAAGCAATCGCCCATTTAGGAGCTCGTGAGGTAAAGCCCAGAGTATTTTGAACATCAATTTCATTTACCTTGATAACTACACCATCTATTTCGTGTTCGACATTATGACGATTTTTCTCATACTCATCGATAAATTCTTTAACTTGTTTTCGATCTGAAACTACTTTATATCTCTGACTAGTTGGCAGGCCCCAACCTTTTAATAATTCATATGCTTTAGATTGTTTATCAAATGAGATTCCAGTGGCTGCTCCAATTCCATGTACAACTAAATCAAGGGGCCGGCTAGCGGTGATCTTTGGATCCTTTTGCCGCAGTGACCCAGCGGCTGCATTTCTTGGATTTGCAAACCTTGGCTTACCAAGATCTACTAATGAATCATTTAAGTCATCAAAAGCTTTTAGTGGAAAGAAAATTTCCCCTCGAACCTCAAGTTGCTTTGGAATATCTTTGCCGATTAATTCAGTTGGTACTGATTTAATTGTTTTAACATTTAAAGTTACATCTTCACCGGTAGCGCCATTGCCTCGTGTAAGTGCTCTACTTAATCGACCATTTTCATAAAGTAAATTGATCGCTAACCCATCCACTTTAACCTCGCATAACCAGGTGTTTTTAATCCCTGCCTTATCAATGCGATCAAACCAAGTATCTAATTCACCATCATCAAAGACGTTATCTAGGCTCATCATCTTTTCAATATGATCATATTGCGCAAAGCTGGTGGAAAACCCACCCCCCACCTCTAAAGTTGGCGAGCTTTCAAGTTTGTATTGCGGATACTTACGCTCTAGTTCAAGTAATTGATTCCATAACTTATCAAAAGCGGCATCAGTAATTGATGGATCATCTAAAACATAATACTTAAATTGATGATCTCTAATCTCTTCCGATAACTCTTGAATCTTATGCCTTATTTCAGCACTCATATTAAATCGTTTCGCAGATAGTGGCAGAGCCAACTACTCGATCACCATCATAAATAACTAATGCCTGCCCGGTTGCCAAACCAAAGACTGGTTCATCTAAGTTTGCAATTAAATTTTGACCATCGAATTTATAACTTGTAGCAAGTGGTGAGCCATGTGCTCTTACCTGAGCAAATCCTCTTAACTCTTGATTAACTTCAGGAATTGCACCACACCAAACAGGTGGGGTAGCAATAATTGTATTGACCGCCAAATTTTCATGTGTACCTACCACGACCGTATTACTCTTAGGTTCAATTTTTAATACATATCTTGGTTCACCGCTTTTATCAGGCACAGTTAATGCTAAACCGCGGCGCTGACCTATGGTGTAGGTATAAGCACCTTTGTGCTCACCTAGTTTGTTGCCACTTTGATCAAGAATATCGCCAGTTTCACTTCCTAATTTATCCCGCAACCAGCCAGCGTTATCACCAGATGGCACAAAACAGATGTCATGTGAATCAGGTTTATTTGCCACAAATAATCCTCGCTCCTTAGCCTCTTTCCTGGTATCAGTTTTAACCGTATCACCGAGGGGAAATATTGCACCCTCAATTTGATCTCTTCGTAAAACTGCTAATACATAGGATTGATCTTTCTCAATATCTGCTGCTCGATGTAATGTTTTTCCATCTGGGCCATCTTTAGTGAGTGCATAATGACCGGTAACTACACCATCAAAACCCAATGCTTTAGCTCGATCTAACACTGCTTCAAATTTGATTTTCTCATTACATCGCAAACACGGATTAGGAGTTCGGCCTGCTTGATACTCAGATAAAAAGTTTTCAACTACTCCTTTGTGAAACTCCTCTGCCATATCCCAGATATAAAAAGGTATGCCAATTACATCAGCGGCGCGCCTGGCATCATGTGAATCTTCAATTGTGCAACAACCTCTAGCCCCAGATCGATACTTTTGCGGATTACTAGATAAGGCAAGGTGCACACCAACTACTTCATAACCGGCATCAACGGCTCTGGCAGCAGCAACTGCAGAATCAACCCCACCACTCATTGCTGCAATTACCTTTAATTTTGTCATTTTTTCCCAGATGCAGCTTTTGATCTTGCAACTACTGTGGCAATTACCGAGCCAAGTTTTGCAATCTCATTAATAGTATTTGAATAACTAAGTGAAAATCTCAAAGTAGAGGTGGTTTCATCCTCGGTTAATCCCATTGCCATTAAGACATGGCTTGGCCGCTGTACACCAGCGCTGCAAGCAGAGCCGGTAGAGCAAGCGATGCCCTCACCATCTAATAACAAAAGTAGACCTTCAGAATCTGTCTTAGGAAAGGTAATGGAAACAATGCCCGGCAAACTTTTCTCCTGATCCCCATTTACCCAAGCATCGGAGATATTTTTCTTAATTGTTTGAATTAATTCAGATTTTAACTCTCTAATCTTTAACTCACGCTCTTTTCTATTATCAACGGCATTTGCAGCTGCGGCAGCAAATGAGATGATGCCAGGTGCGTTAAAGGTGCCACTTCGTAAATCTCGCTCCTGCCCACCACCATGCAACACCGGTTCGATATCTAAACCTTTACGTAAAATTAACGCCGCTACCCCTAATGGCCCACCAATTTTATGAGCACTTATAGTGGCTGCTGTGACCCCTAATTTTTTAAAGGAGAGCTCTACTTTTCCAAAACTTTGGACACAATCTGAGTGAACTGGAATATCACCAGCAATTTTTACTACCTGGTTGATATCTTGAATAGTTCCTACCTCATTATTTGCATGCATAATTGAGATTAAAGCAATATTATTTTTATGCTCTTCAACCTGGGCGGCTAATTGTTTAAGATCTACAAATCCATTTCGATCTACATCAATTGGCACTACCTGTGCCCCCTCATGCTCTGCCAGCCAGGTGATTGGATCGGCAACAGCATGGTGCTCAAAGGTTGAGGTAATTATTACTTTCTTATTCTTCTTTACTCCCAGCCAATACAAACCTTTGATGGCCAGATTATTTGCCTCGGTACCAGTTGCGGTAAAGATGACCTCACTTGGCGCGCAATCAATTGCTTGCGCAATTTGCTCTCTAGCTTGCTCTAAATCTTTTCTAACTGATCGACCAGCTGAGTGTAAGGATGAGGCATTACCTAATTTTTTTATTGCATCAGTTAGCGCTGCAATCGCGGGCTCAACCATGGTCGTGGTAGCAGCATGATCAAAATAGATAGGCACTTGCTAAGTCTAAAGGCAAGAGTTGATGGGTAAGTAATTAACCTTTACGGGCCTTGATTTTTTCCGTGGCCTGCGGCAAAACATTAAACAAATCACCAATTACTGCAAAATCTGCAATCTCAAGAATTGGGGCCTCTGGATCTTTATTAATTGCCACAATTGTTTTTGAAGTCTGCATGCCAGCACGATGTTGGATCGCACCAGATATTCCAGCTGCAACGTAGAGTTGTGGTGAAACTGTTTTGCCAGTTTGGCCTACTTGATGTGAGTGTGGATACCAACCAGCATCAGTTGCCGCACGGGATGCACCAACGGCAGCACCTAATGCATCGGCTAATGCTTCAACTGGTTTGAAATCACCATTTGTGCCACGACCACCTGAAACCACAATTGATGCTTCAGTTAACTCTGGCCGGCCACCTTTTACCGCAGCAGTTGCACTAGAGATGGTGGCAAGTTTTGCTGAATCAGAAATATTAACGGCAAACTCTTCAACAGCAGGATTTGAAGTTGCTGCGATTGGCTCAATTGAGTTAGCTCTTAAAGTAATTATTGGAATGCCTGTTGTAACTGCTGAGTGCACAGTAGTTGAGCCACCAAATACTGATTGGGTTGTTATTAAATCCTTATCCACACCAACTGCATCGGTGATAATTCCAGAGTTGGTTTTAACCGCTACCCGGGCTGCAATCTCTTTACCATTAGCGGATGAGGTAATAAGTAAGGCATTTGGTTTTTTATCAGCAATAATTTGAGCTAGCCCATCTGCAATAGCTGCCACCCCAAACTTATCCCAATCACCACTTGCAGTAATCACCTTATCTACTGGCAGATTGTTTAATTGCGCAACTATCTCACCAGGATTTGCAGCAAAGACAACGGCAATAGATTCACCAATATTTTTCGCAAAGGTGGCCAGCTCACTGCTTGCTTTAGCGATTTTGCCATCAGAGTGATCAACTAAAAATATAACGCTGCTCATGCCAATCTCTTTTCCACCAGAAAATCAAATAATTTTTCCCCGCCAGATCCTTCATCAGTTAACTTAACGCCAGCACCTCGAGCAGGTCTTGGCAGTGCATCTTTTACTGTGCTCCAGGCAGCAGATGCACCCACGGAGGTTGCAGCAAGGCCAGTATCTGCTAATGACATAGTGGTAATAGTTTTTTTCTTAGCCGCCATAATTCCTTTAAAGGATGGATATCTTGGCTCATTAATTTTTTCAACCACAGAAAGTACTGCTGGAAAGGATGCGCCAATTACTTGATTTCCAAACTCAGTAATTCTTTCTACCTCAACTTTTTTTGCAGCTGGATCAACTGCAACCTTGCCGGCAAATGTTAATTGCGCCCAAGATAGACGCTCGGCAATCATTGCTGGCACCACACTCATTCTGGCATCGGTGCTTTCAGTGCCACAAAGTACTAAATCATAATTTCCTTTTTTAATTACCTCAGCTAGCACTAAAGATGTAGCTAGTGCATCTGAGCCTGCCAGGGCTGCATCACTAATTAATATCGCATCATCTGCACCCATTGATAAAGCTTTTCTAATTGCTTCAGTTGCGCGCTCTGGTCCCATTGAAATTAAAGTAATTGAGTGCCCACTTGCTTCCCCGGCCTCTTTGGTTGGTGAGTTTGCCTCCACAATTCGCAGCGCCTCTTCAACTGCATACTCATCTAAATCATTTAATACCGCATCAACATTTGCTCTATCTAAGACGC
>Ga0208598_1000382_pt1 | contig 12424 bp, 31 predicted proteins | sample LakMenEpi22Jun12_FD_150726 | JGI IMG/M metagenome (GOLD analysis project Ga0208598, IMG submission 150726) | Freshwater microbial communities from Lake Mendota, WI - 22JUN2012 deep hole epilimnion (SPAdes) | ecosystem: Environmental > Aquatic > Freshwater > Lake > Epilimnion/Euphotic zone ... | reverse complement strand
TTTAACTACCGTGAATCCTGACGATGACCCCTGGTTACACAGAAACCTAACACAAGCCTCAGACTTCTTGTCAGGGCTATGGGCAGAAGGGTACTTTGACTAATGTGGACTAAGTATGATTATCTATGTACTGATTGTGATGCTCTTATAGAGATTACTGCTTGTGCTGAGAAGGTTCTTGATCCCGCCTGCATTTGCGGGGGATTAGGAATAGTTATCCTATTATCACAGGGAGATGGAGCAGGACCTCTCCTGGAGCCTGTGACGAAGGTCACACCCCCTAAACTTGTAAAAATCAACACGAACCCGTATAATTAATACTATGGACCTAAAAACATTCGAAGAATATGTAAGACTACACCTGCTGTCCTTGGAGCAAGACTCTGAGGAACTACAGAAGCAAATGGGCTTCTATGATGACTATGATTGCGATGAGTATAAGGATTTGGAGATAGAAGATATTTCTACCAATGGACAGATTCTTGCCTGCTACCACTTCTTATCAGTATTAGAGGCTACAATAGATGAGCGATAATACTACCCTTGACCCATATCTACGCAAGCAAGTTGATTTAGGTATGGACGGGGCAGACATAATGCACGGCCACCTAAAGACTATGATGTATGAGGCTGAAAAGCAATTGGCTGAGTATGCTGACAACGATGATGAACAGTATGACCAAACAGTTAATCGTTTACACCTTGAAGGATATCTTGAAGGTTTGTCAGAACTATATAGTTTGACATATGCTATTGCTTTTGCCAAAGGAGAAGTTAATGGATAACTTCATTGAGATGACAATGGATGAGTGGGAAGCCACTTACAAACCTATCTATAATCATATAGACAAAAATGCTTCCTTTCAGGATGAATCAGGTAATGGCATTATGTTTGAGACCTACGGCGATGAGGTAGAGTTTGTTAAGTCTCAATCCCCTGCCAATATCTGGATGTATGGTTCTGGCGATGACGGTGGCACCTACATCTGGAATGGCTGGGGATTTGTAAATAGATTAGGATACTTTATCACTGAAGTACCCTGCCCGACTGGTCTGACCATTCAGGTACAGGTAGGAGAGCCTGACTTGACATGCGACTACTGCGGTGATATACTTGATGAAGAACTAACCCACGACCCACTATGCGAAGGAATACAAGAATGACAGAAACAGACAACCTAACACTTATCGGACAATTTTTTGTAGATAGCGGTCAAGCAATGATTGGCGACCCGTGCTATTTAGATGAATGGAAGCATTGGGATAGCGGTTCAGATATCCCATTTGAGGAGCACAAAAATCGTAATGGCGAGTATGGTTACCTTGGTGCCGCTAATGCTACTCTAAGCAAAAATGGCTATGGAGTCTTAGGCACTGAAGTTATTGAAGGTACTGGAATAACAGGAACCAATGCTGGTTCGGCAGTTGTTTTTTCTACAGGGTATGGAGACGGAGTCTATCCTGTATACGCAGACATTGACGAAGATGGTCGTGTTGCTCGTATTGTTATTGAATTTATTACAGATGAGGATAACTAATGTCAGAATTTAAAGTAGAGATTATCTTTGAGCCAACAGGCGACTACATGACATTTAGATACGATGCTGAATCAGATAATGAAGCAGACCTTATCAATGAAATACTAAACCAACTATCAATCGTATCTTTTAAGGAGCAAGACTAATGGGAGCCCGTATCAACTTTGTATTTAAAGACGTTGAGGATGAAGCACACGTAGTCCTATATAGCCACTGGGGTGAGACTGAATGGCAGCGGGACTTGGCAATGGCACTGGAGCACTCTAAGCCACGCTGGAAAGACTATGCTTACTTCACCCGCATGATGATTAGTTATTTTATTCAAGACTCCGTGCTTGAAGAAACAGGGTTTGGAATTTATTCTATCAAGGGTACCAACTTTGAATTAGGCGAGACCACTATCGTTATCGATATCGCTAAAGAAACCGTCTATGAGGCAGGCAAGGACCTGCAGGTCGACTGGCAGTTATTTATTAATGCCTATATACCAAAAACCGTTAGCGCTTAGCGCAGCATATGATCAGTGCGGATGGGTCCCTCACTGATTAACTAAATAAGGATAGGGACGGCGTAGCCTGTAGGGGTTGCGCCTCCCTTCCCCTTCCTGTATAATAGATAAAGAGGAGAGACATGGCGTACAGCGTTCGTAGGAAACCCGAAAGCACTAAAGAAATACAGTACTCTAATCGCATGGCTAAGTTATTAACTGAGGACATGGGACTTAACTTGGAAGCACTCGGCTTTCATTTAGTACATAACCACCCTGTCATTGTATCTCGCAGACTCGAAGTCGTTGCATTGACAGCGGGGGAAGAGTATGATAAAATGATGTCAGGGTACTTAGGAAAGGATTACACAGAACTATGGAAGTAAACTTTACAGATAGATGTGGCATTTTAGGACAGTTTTGGTATGAGTTCAGAGATGATGAGGATCTAAAGCCTTTCATCTCATACAACGATGTTGGCTTGCCACTTGCTTGGTTTATTGCAACGGGAGTAGTAACACCACTACCAATGGCTGAGGAGTATGTCAACGAAACATTTGCTATGTTCCTTGATGCAATGGAAGTAACAGAGGACGATGTCCTTGATGTTGATAATCTTGATGACCTGTTAGCAGTAGTTGAGTTAAAGAAAAGCGAAAGAGAAGCGGAGTAGCCAAGGCTGCACCCTTCGGGGTGCGCCCTAGGTGATCTAGAAAATATACCACACATATCAAACCTTGTCAAATCAAATAGGGGTATTACGAACCTTATCAAAAATTTCCCAGAATCTTATTACGATGGTTTGAAAAAAATTCCCAGAAGTTTACCATATCAAACCTTATTTGTCAAACCTTTATATCCAGGTGTATAATAAAGATATGTCCCCACACCACTTTGCAGCAATGTATAGAAACCCATCACATAGACATGATGCAGATCATGACTCTATAGGGTTTGATAAAGCCATTGGTGCATTAACTGGTATGTTGTATTCTATTGTTACTCTTAAGGCTTTCTTTCCTTCATCCCCCGCCCCAGAAATGAATCATAATCCTGTTAAGGATGCCGCAGGCGGGGATTCAAAGTACACACAACTCACTCTATTCTAATAACAAACCTCTATAAAGGTATTACGAACGACTCTAAATTTTTCCCTGAGTTTTCAAACCTTTATAGAATTTTTTTTGATTTTATAAAAAGATTATGATCGTTTCGTAAAAAATCGCTGACTTTTTAAGGGCATATTCATGCATAAAAGGACTTGACAAACCATGGTTTTGCATGTATAATGCCCAAACCTTATATACTGGTTTGACAAATATGGACATATGTGGTATACAAGGTTTGGCGATACAAAGGTTTGGGGATATGAGGTTTGGAAAGGCCGCATTACGAACGCCCTCTATAAAAACGCACCAGTCACCACTATCCTCCACTTCACTCCACTTTAACCCTATCTAATAATCTAATCAGTAACATTTATCTGTGGATAACATGTGGATAACTATGACATTTTTAGCCTATTGACATGTGGATAACTATCTGATATCATAGATATATGAAACCTTTTCTAATCATAATGTTAGGCCTATTCTTATTTCTTAACTACATGGCTTATCTTCAACAAATCCGTATGGGTGGATAAAAAACCACGGTATATAAAGATTACGAACACTCCTTTATAGCCCTATTGACCATACGGATCAACGCCCTACGGGTTATCTTTGAAGCATCAAAGGTCTCTGTGTATCCATTTTGAGGCATATCCGCCTTATCCAGGAAATGTCCATGTCTTTCCCTTAGTGTTTTTAGTACTATAGATTCGACCTTTCTTGCCTTATCCCGTTCGAAAAAATGCCAATACTTGATCAATATCCAGCCCTTGGTCCTATGGCTTGCAAACCTTCTACCTGATATGTCTGATATACCTATCTTGACAGCCTTATGTAGTGGGCTGTATAGTATATATAAGACTGTTGATTCCATGGGTTTATTATACTTGACATACCGTGGCAAATATGGGATACTTAAAATATGAAAGAAGATAATAATGCCTAACAAGAAAAATAAAAAGATAGACTGGTCAAATCCAGATAGAAAGATAGATTGGACAAACGCTATAGCCAAGGCTGAGCGTCAATTGGGTAGGAATAAGGCTGCTATTGAGTCATCTGTCATGGGTACCCCATCAAACTGGTCAAGACCTAACTATAACAAACCTATGGTTGCTCCAGATCAATCCCCTCCAGATGAGAAGGTTAAGAAACCTAAGAAACTAAGTAAAAAACAACGCAGAGCACACAATAAGGTCTTTGTCCCTCAACAAAAGCAAAAGGCTAAGAGGTCTACGGAAAACCAGGGTTTGCCAATAGTGAAGAAAGTTAACCAGTAGTGCCCGTTTAGGGCATAGGATGGTTTATAACTTCTATTTTGCGCCGAACTTTAAACCTCTTTATTTTTTTTATTTTTATGGTATTCCATCGCTTCACCGCCGACAAATCGTGGATTGTCTGGATCCCATGACTCAGATGCCAGGTGTGAAACAAACTTACCGCAAGGACACAGCCCTGGAGCGCACTGACATGTCTTGCTTGGGTCATTAAGATCTATTTCTTTTGCACCTGCTGGGCGTAGTGGATGAGGCAGTTTGTCTTTGTTTGCCTCTGTTAGCAGCACAAGGATTGTATCTTCATTGCAGTAGTTACAAAAAGGCATTTCTCCTGCCAACGGTGTTATTGTATTACCACATATCATACATCTATAGGACATTTCCATATAGTGACTACCTTCCTAAACAATATTAACTTATTGTATCATATGATATAATCTATATATGAATAAAACTAAGTGTTTCTTTTGTAAAGAGGATGCAACACATTATGATATCGTGGTAGATCACGCTGATTATATTGTTGCAGATGTTTGCTTAGTTCATCTGTCTATGGGCCTTGTATCTTAATGAATAGAAGAATACTTAAAGATGGTTCTGAGGTTGACTCTTTTGACAAGCCAGTTGATTTAGTTATTCACACTAAGGCCCCTGGAAAATGGAAACTAATTGATTTAGAAACAGGAGAAGAGTATCTTGGCTCTGAGATAAGCACTGATTTTGCAGAAGTGCTAAGAGAAAAAGTTAACATTAATAAAATAGGCACTTGGGTAAAAACCAAGTGGAAACAAAAGCCAGTAGTTGACTAAACCCTTACTTTAAGGTATACTGAATACATGGAACAATGGATGAACGACTATGCCTCATATATACTTGTACTAAGTGGCGCTGCCGCTATGTTTACTATTGGCCGTAAGAAGCGATGGGGTTGGCTTTGGTTTATATTTAATGAGTTTATGTGGACAGCATACGCATTGATTACAAAACAATATGGATTCATACTTGGTGCCATACTGTATGGTGTGGTTGGAGTTAAATCATATATAAGATGGAAAGAATTGTCGTTAGACAAGCATTCATGGAACAAATTCTTAAGATTGGTATGGTCACGCAATGATTAACATGGAGATTCCTGATCCATTTCAAACCTTTGTAGCCAAGAAATATGCTAACGCTAAGGGTTATGTTCATGACTTCTTTACTGGGGAATGGTCTTACAAGTGTTTATCATGTAAGGAAGATCTTTCTGCTCCATCCCGCAAAATTATGACAAAGATTAGATTGTTTCACACACGCAACGAATGCCTTGGAGGTTACTGATGAGAATTAAAGTTAATCGTGGTACACAGACTGCTGGCTACTCTATTGGGTTTTATTTATACAATTGGGGATATCCTATTGCCAATGAGTGGGAGTTGGGTATATACTTTTTAAAGTGGTACATAGGAGTGGAGTTGTTTAGATGAACGAAGAAGAGTTTGACTTAGAGTTTACTGTTGAAGAAATGATTAATCTTTATGGTATTAATAGCCTTGAAGATTTAGATAGGATTGACTAATGGATACTGAAGAAGAGTTTAATTTAGAAGACATTACGAACGCCATAGTTAATCAGGCTAAGGCTGATGTTAAGTCTAAGTTTGGTAATAAGAAACGGCATAGACAATGATCTGCCCTAACTGTAAAATGGACAAAGAAAACATTGAGTACTGGGATACTCATCAAACTATGAGTGATTACAAGGTGTGGTGTGCCAAAAGAGCCTAAGATTACGAAGATGGACTGGAGAGCCTTGGGATATTGGCCAGTATATAAGGATGGAAAGAAAGTATGGGAAAAAGATGATAACAAAACATCAGAAGACTAAAATAGTTCCACTTAGACTCATTGGAAACATTTGTGGTGGCTTTGCTGGTAACCATTTATTTAAGGCTATGTGTCTTGATGAAGATGGAGACCATGGTTGGCGTTATAAATACCACGGAAAAATGTGGGTTATTCTAAACAAACCATACACTTGGTGGGGAACGTACTATATTTTAGAAAGATAGTTCGTTGGCTCCATCGTCTATCGGTTAGGACAACGCCCTTTCACGGCGTAAAGACGGGTTCGATTCCCGTTGGGGCTACAAAGTTATGGTATTATGTATACATGGAAAAAATATACTTAGACGAAAACAAAAAGGTCTGGATCATAGAAGACTTTCTAACAAAAGAAGAATTAGACTGGTTTAAAACTAATACAGAAGATGTAAATGCTTGGTATCCAACCATGAGATCACCATACAGAAACATACTTAATAAGTTTTTAAATATTGTACCAAAGTATAATGCTGATGGAAACATAGAATTTCCAAATGAAAACTCAGAGGTTTTAGAACTTACAGTATTTTCAAAGCCTGGAGGAATATGGGATAGGCTGGAATCAGTTCTTCCACCAGGATACAAAAGACACGCAACACTTCAAACATTTAAGTACATGACAGATGAAGAAATTATTAATAATGCAAATGAAGATCTAATGAAAGAGTATGGCGTAGACAGAAACGAAATTGACTTTGCAATGTATTGGCATCAAGATCCAGGCGTAGAGCACAACATCTTGGCATCTTTCAGTCTTTATTTAAACGATGATTTTGAGGGTGGTGAACTTGAGTTCATGCACCTTCCAATTAAAATTAAGCCAAAGGCTGGCATGCTTGCTGTAATTCCTGGTGGTAATGAGTATACACACAGGGTAAATAAGGTTCTTGGGCCAAACTCAAGGCATACTCTTTATGGCAATTCTTTTGTAGACCTTGCATCTGCGCCTGTAAGCACAGCAGATGACTGCTAATCTTAAAATAAAAAAGGTGCTATAATAACAATATGAAATCTATTTACGACATCCAGTTGGACTCTGCCGAAGGCACTCCAAATTTTCTTGAACAATTTAAAGGCAAAGTAGTTTTGCTAATCAATACCACTGTAGGTTGTGGTAACGCTGGTCAAATGGAGTCCATCGAATGGATTCAGGAAGATATGGCAGGAGAAGATTTTACTGTTGTAGCAATTCCTACTAATGATTTCTGTGGTCCAAGCATAACAAAGGGTAAGTGGTCACAAGGTATTACATGTGGTCTGGACTCTAAGTTATACGGAGAAGATGTTTATGGTGTTACATTCCCATTCTCAGAAATGATCACATCTAATCCCGCAGATATTCCATTAGAAGCACCATGGCTTGGCAAGGGTCCAGGACTTAACGGAAACGGTCAGCCTTTTGGAGAAAGACATGAACTTTATTTAGAAATCTCTGAGCAGATTAAGGCATTACAGGAAGACAAAAGAGAAAAAGGATTAGTTGAAAAGACAGACTATGAATCAAGATACCTAAATGAGCATAACGGTGGTGTCATGATGAACGCAAACTTTGAGAAATATTTGATTGATAAGGATGGCTATGTAGTTAAGCACTATCCTGCTACAACATTGAACTGGGATGTAGAGCGTACATTAAAGGAAGATCTTGCAGCACAAGGAATTCATGCTTCTATGGGTCCTGACAGATCAGAGTACATCTTCAACGAAGAAAATGCTGTTATCCGTGATCACATCGAAAGACTTATGGCTGGCGAACGATCACGCATTAATCCTAACCTTGTTCTATCTAACTAACAGAAAGCAGAAATTCGCATGAGTATATATGACTTGTCATTTATTGACAACAATGGTAATGAAATAAAACTGGAAAGTTTTAAAGGAAAAAATGTTTTAATAGTAAATACAGCAAGTCAGTGTGGATACACAAAACAGTATGCTGATTTACAAAAAATTCAAAGTGACTCATTAGTTGTAATTGGATTTCCATGCAATCAGTTTGGCAATCAGGAGCCAGGAACAGATCAAGAAATTAAAAACTTCTGCACAAGCGTATATGGAATAACATTTCCCATATCTCAAAAGGTAGAAGTAAACGGACCAAACGCTCATCCAATATATAAGTATTGCAAGGATGTTGCTACTCCAGGTAGAGAAATCGGTTGGAACTTTGAAAAATTCTTAATATCTGTTGATGGTTTGGTCACTCACTACCCCAACTCGTATCCAGTTTTAGAAATTAAGGTATAATGATTTTATGGAAAAAACATATTTAGATGGACAAGTTTGGTACATTGAGAACTTTTTAACTGATGAAGAACTATTAATTTTAAAGAAGTATTGGGATGCTCCTGGTGCTTGGTATGCAACTATGAGATCGCCATATAAAAACATATTAAACAGATGGCCAATGCATGTTCCAGAGCACGAAGAAGATGGAACTCTTTCAATTCCTACCAAGGACAGTGTAATGGTTCAAGAAGTCCTTGATCTTTTTTCTAATGAAAATGGTATCTGGAAGAGATTAGAATCTGTTCTGCCAGAAGGATATGCACCCAACAGCGGAATTCAAACATTTAAATATTGTACAGATGAAGAAATAGAAAGAGATAGGGATGAAAGCATGTCTCTTGGTGATGCAGAAATGCATGCTATTAGATCTAACCCAGAAGATGCTAAGGACATTGACTATGCAATGGACTGGCATTGGGAGGACACTGGTAAATATGGAAACAGAGTTGCATCACACTCTATTTATCTTAATGATGATTTTGAGGGTGGAGAAATAGAATTTAGAAGTGGTCACTCAATTCATCCAAAGGCTGGAATGCTAATTAATATTCCAGTAGGAAAAGAATTTGAGCACAGAGTTAAAAAAGTTCTTGGACCTAACAATAGACATACTCTTTATGGTCAGTGCTGGTCTACTTCAGAAGTTCCGCTAAGCACTAAAGATGATTGCTGATATAAACAAACAACCTTCTTGACATTGCTTGTGCATCAGTGTATAATTAATATATGAGCATAGATGATATGATATTAAGAGAAGAAATTGCACGGGAGATAGAAAATATCTCACTTGGTGAAGAAAACGCACAACTAAATGCATTAGGAATGCGTATGCTTGCTGCAAAGGTAGCAAGAGGAGACAACAATATGTTTGAGAGACAGGTGGATTTTGAATGATTAACATATTTTTTTTAATTCCTACAATTATTGTAGGGTTTGCTTTAGGGTTTGTAGCATGTTATTTTAGAATGACTTATAATGTTGATCAAGGTTGATATAAGGCCTACTGCTTACATATTTGACGTTGATGGCACATTGGCTAATGTAGATCCCTACCTACACCTTGTTCGTGGCTCTAATAGGGACTACAATGCCTTTCATGAGGCTTCTATAGATGCCCTGCCAAACCTGGATGTAGTTGAAATGTTAAATAATGCAGTTGCTGACCGACATTCTATCCTTGTTGTAACATCCCGCAAGGAAAAATATCGTGGACTAACATCTATGTGGCTTGCTAAAAATAATATTAGATCTCATGGTTTATTTATGAGGTCAGACGACGATAACAGACCAGACTATGAAGCAAAGAAAGATATGCTTGATAAGATAAGTATCCTTTGGAATGTTGTTCATGCTGTTGATGATAACCCAAATGTAATAAAGTTGTGGCAAGATCATGACATTCCTACAACAAAGATTGGCACTTGGGATGGGAACAAGGATTGAACTTGTCTATGGATTATGGTATGATTAGTTTATGAGCAAACGAGTTAAGAAAATATACAAGTGCAATGAGTGTGAAACTATGATTACTATTATAACAAAGGTTCACGAACTTCCAGAATCAATTATCTGTCCTTGTGACAGCGTAGCAGAAAATCAAGGTGCAAAGTGAAAAAGTCAAACGACAAGGTATCTCAGCATAAGATTAAGAGAGCAAACAAAAATAAAAAAAGGATACAGGCTAAGCCACATCTTTCAAAGTTTGAACGCACACAGAAAAAAATTAGAGAAGAACTTCTTCTTGGTGTGTTACGCCCAACATCTAAATAAGATCGGAGTTAGTCGTGGTAGATTACGATAAATTAAAAAAAATTCCAGACGAATTAAAGCATGTAATTATTAAAGAACATATGAAAACTTACTATCATTGGACAGTTGGCATTCTTTGTTTCTTAATTGGAACATTCTTTGGCTTATTAATCAAGTAAGGTTTAGCACCAGTAGCCAAGTTGGTTAAGGCACCGAACTCATAATTCGGCTATTCGTAGGTTCAAGTCCTACCTGGTGTACAAAACGAGTGTTAAAGATAGGAGCAAGTTAATGGAAAAGAACGTCATAAAGTTTCATTCTGTTCATCCAGCAAATAATAATAGTGATATGTACAGACCAGAACCCGTTAAAAATCATAAACCACAGTGGTTTTTAGATAAGGATAAATACTCTAAAGATTCAAATGGAAAATATCGTACAGATCTTTTTAGAAACAGAGAAACCAGGGCATTAGAAATTCACAAGATACCTTCTTGGAAGTCCTGCCCTGCAATGTTAGATGTTTTTAGTTCTGGATATTATTTATTTACCCCTACAGATATTACATTTAAAGAAAATTTAGAAATAGAACATGATGATCAATGGGGAAATGGTGGTGGTGGATGGAAGTTCTGTAGTCCAAGAGGAGTAGAAGATGGAATGCCTCATCCAGAAGGGTATTCTTCTAATACCTTCGCTTGGGTTCCTAACTGGAAAATGGAGGTTGATAAAGACTATACAGTTTTGCTTACTCATCCAATTAATATAAATGACCTTCCGTTTAAAACAATTTCAGGATTTATTGATGCTTCTAATATTTTAATGGGTACTGGAAATATATCATTTTATATAAAAGAAAATTGGACTGGTACTATCCCAGCGGGTACCCCATATGCTCAAGTCATACCTTTTAAAAATGAGTCTTGGTCTTCTGAAATAGTTAACTATACAAATGAACAGATTCAAGAAAATGCACAAAATACATTTGATAAATATCTTATTGGGCCAGGATTAACAAGATATAAGCAGACTGATTGGTTAAAGAAACATTACGAATAATTATTTAATACCTCTGTAACTCAGCGGAAGAGTAGCGGACTTCTAATCCGTTTGTCGCAGGTTCGATTCCTGCCAGGGGTGCTATAATAGTAATAAGGGTGTGGTTAGCCTGTATGTGTCGGGAAACACTTATGGCCTATGTTGCAACACCACACCCTCCTAAAAATTTTTATTCCAAAACAATAGATCGTTATCGTATACTTCTTTATCAGTAAAAAAGTTTTGATATATTTTTGCAATATCTTTACTGTTTAGTTTATTAAAAAGAAATTCTGAATTATTGTTTTTATAACGCTCTCTGTCGATTAAAGAACTATCAAAGTTTATCTTAACACCCAAATCATTTGATATCTTATCTACCAAAATAGAATAGTCCATAGACTTTAGATCTGCATGCCTTATCATTAAATTAGTTCTGTCAAGTCTTTCATAAAGTAACTCTTTGTCTATAAATGTTCCAAATTTGTTATACATTCTTCTTGAATGCGTAACAAGATTAATATCTTCTGGTGTCAAAATAAAGTTTTGAGATTGAAAATCTTTTAAATATTTAAGTTGTTCCATCATGCTAAACAAATATTCTTTATCTATATCTAAAATTGTTGATTTATTATTTATTACTTGATCATTTTCATGATCTATTAAACCCTTTTCATCTGAAACCATGTGTGCAATTAAACTTGCCATAAACTCTGCAGGGTCTCTAAATATAGAAACAATATATGTGCTATCATCAATATCTTTATGCCAGCCACCATGCTTGTCAACATTTTGTGGTAGTTGAAGTATCTTTATGCCATTTTCTTCTAAAGTTCTTTCTATTGGCCTAATTATATACTCTGTAAAAAATCTTCCACCCGTTTTTGGAATGTGTAAAAAATAAAACTTATTATATTTTTTCATTATTTTTTTTAGGGTGCTTTGGTTCATACGGAGCAACTGCTGACTTTATACGACCATCTTTGTATAATCTAACAATCCATCCATCTTTAATCTGAATAGGGTTAAACGCTGATGCTTTTTTCTTTGGCATAATTATTCCTTAAATAGG
>Ga0208598_1000380_pt1 | contig 12432 bp, 15 predicted proteins | sample LakMenEpi22Jun12_FD_150726 | JGI IMG/M metagenome (GOLD analysis project Ga0208598, IMG submission 150726) | Freshwater microbial communities from Lake Mendota, WI - 22JUN2012 deep hole epilimnion (SPAdes) | ecosystem: Environmental > Aquatic > Freshwater > Lake > Epilimnion/Euphotic zone ... | reverse complement strand
CAATTGAACCCACATATGTATCTGGGTTCAATAAGACGTGGTCCAATTCATTACGCATAACATATTGAGAAAGATCGGTAGCCATTTACACTAAAAAAATTATTTCTTTTTATTCAATTTCTTTTTTGTTTTATTTTTTGGTGTTTTGGTCTGTTTTGTTTTGTTACTTGGATCATAATTTAAAAACCATTTTTCGTATTCACCTGATTTAGGATTTAATTCGGTTCTCATTTTTAATTTTTCATCACGTATATCGGATAATGTTTTTTGTTCTCCGTAGCAATTAATATTGAATCTCTGTAAAAGTCCGCTTTGTTTCAACCTATTTTGTTGCTGAATATTAAAAAGCATCGTAGATAAACAAACTAAGCGATTAATATCGTGATATTCGCGATCAGCATACATAAATGCCATGTAAAAACTTAATAAAGTATCAATGGTTCCGACTTTTATTTTATCACCATCTATGGTCACTTCGTTAAAACTGTGGCATGCATTGGGTTTATATACAAACGCAATATAATCTTCGCCTATTTGGATAGAATAGTGTTCTTCAATGAGTTCACCAATAGGTGGATAAGTTTTAATAGAACAATGAAATCCTTCTTTTTCTAGTTGTGATTTTACATTTTCACACGTTTTCAAAGGTTGCGTAGATAGAACATCAAAATCGGGTAAGGATTTTACTATATTGATAGGCGAATATTTGGAATAGAGTGCATTGGCATAACCGCCAATAAAAACAAGTTTTTCTTGAACAAAACAATTTTTCACAATATTAAATATTTTTTTTTCATTTTGAACCGACATATCCGACATTTTGCGTTGAATTTTAATTTTACACTTTTTTATTTTCAAAGGGTAATGTTTGTTTAACAACGTAAGACGTTTTAATACTTTCTCCCATCGTGAAATATCGCCATTTGGACGAGATAATTCCAAATACATACTTTGCCGTAAAAAATTTGCAGGAGCATACAATAAATCTTTTTTAATTAATAATCCTTGTTTACGAATGATATCTTTTTTTAAACTTTGGAATAAATCTTCTTGTAAATAAGTAATATCTGCAACGGCTAAATTATTGACATATACCTTATACGTTCCAAAATGGACGCCAGCTTTAGCTTCTATGGAATCTTCTTTTTTATTAAATGTTTTACGAAATATGTCTGCTAATTTTTTTGCATCTCCCACTGCATCTGTGCTATACACGTCATAATCGGGTAATTGATAACTGTAATCATAGAATCTATCATTTTTTGGTAAAATATTATTGATTGCAGTGCCACCATAAATAATCAAGCCGTTTTTATGTATAAACGATTCTACTATTTTTATGATGGCTTGTGTAGCAGGAGAATGCAATAATTTTTTACCTTGTTTCTTTTCGGCCTTGTCTACATTTTCTCGTAATATTGCCAATTCACATTCTTCAAATGTCATATCGGACGTACATGCCATATATTATGTAATTATTTTAGTTTTATTTCATAAGAATTTCCGTTTTTTCTACATGTTCCAATAATTTCTGGATTTACTTTGTTTTGTTTAATATCTTCTGTGTTGTACACATGTTCTTCATCTATATAGTACATGATCCCGCGATATTCTTCTGCCCAAATTGTTTTTTCTTTTACGGTATTCGTAGTTTGTTCCATAATACCATGCGGAAGACCTTTCATGTGAGTTCCACAATATACGCACCCGTCTTTTTTACGACGAGTACACTGTTCACCTTCATGGCCACTACCTTTAGCGCAACGTGCCTCACATCGGTGGTCAATTTGAACTGAATTTTTTGCACGTTTACGTTTCGTAAAATCTATTTTAGTTAATTCAACTGGTGGATGTGAATAAACCCAATCTTGTAAATTTTCTAAAGTGAATGAACCATCCCCTATTTTTTTAATTTGTTGGACTAGTTGGGATTTATAGATCTCGTTTTGTGTGTTGACTTTATCCAAGATGCGTTTCTCCATTTAATACATACTATTTACTATTATTATATCAATTTTAAAAAAGAGTTAAATAATAAATTGCGTCTACAATATGAATGTTCAAGAAATAAAAGATCATATTGAAAACATGCCTAAACATTATCAAATAGAAATTGGCAAATTATTGATACAACAACACAAAATAGGGTATAATGATAACCAAAACGGGATTTTTATTAATTTATCTAACATATCTGATGAAGTTATAACTAAATTACAAAATTATATTAAATATGTTCATTTGCAAGAGAATCAAATTAACCAGACCGAGCAAGAAAAAAATAAGCTTAAAGATATGTACTTTAAATAAATAAATGAACCTATCAAAATTTGTTTTAAATAAAATAAATTTTGAGTTTAATAAAGTTCATGATCCCTATATTGAATTATTTCAACAACTTGTTCCTATCCAAAAAACAAGTATTTTACATGATAGTCCATATAAAATAGTACGTGACCTAAAAACCGAAATTACGCTTCGCACTTTTATACAATTATGTATATGGAAAAAATGTAATGTATGGATTATTCATAACCAAATTTGTTTTCATATTGGTACATTTCCTCCTACACATATAGTTGATCAAACCATTCTACCATGGTCTAATCAACCTTACACTACACATTGCCATCTTGTTTATCCATTGTATGCTATATCGCATTATAAGCTAGAAGAATTAAAAATGATTGCAACCCAATTGAAAATACCAATTTCAAAATTGAAAAAACAAATATATGAAGATATTATTGAATTGATAGAATATTAAAATTGATTAAAATAATATAATGTATATAGAATATAATGGATATATTATTGGATCAATATCTTAAAAGTAAAAATAGCGGTTTAGTTAATTATGAATTTGAATTGCGGTTCAAACACTATAATACATCATTACAGCGAAGTGATTATAATAGTGTCATTGAATGGCTACTATTAAGTGGTTTCAAACTATCTAAAGAACAATCGTTGTTTCGTATTTCAATGGGTAAAGATGTACGTGCAGAACTAAATACAATTGAAGAAATTAAACAATATTGTGAATCTCAAGAAGCATCCTTAAAATTTGTTCAAAAACAACAAGTTACCAAACCTGTGATCAATGATAATTATAATATCAACTTTTCACTCAATAGCGAAACTAAATTAACAGATGACCAAGCAGAAAAACCTGCATCGGAGTTGAAAACATTTCGGTTCATGAAACGTTTACAATTTCAGCATCCAGAACATCCATACTTTTGCGTAGATTGTAGTATTGTAAAAATGGAACGCGATAGTGTTTCCAAAATGATGCACAAAGTGTTTGATCAGAGACCAAGTTATGAAATAGAAGTTGAATTTATAGAACAACCACCTTCTAAAGCAGAACTTCAAAAAGAAATTAAATTTGCCATTACAAGTGTTTTAAAAGGATTACAAAAAACGAATTTCCCAATATCGTACAAAGAAATAGAAGCTGTAAAACAAGAATATCAGGCATTGTTCCCATCTAAAAAACGTGATTTCCAATTTGTCGGACCCAACACCGTTACGTTACAACAAGAGCATTACCCATTACTAACAGAAGAAACATTTATGGTAACTGATAAAGCAGATGGTGAACGCAAACTCCTATTTATATCTGCCAAAAATAAAAAAATATATTTAATCAATACCATGGGTCACGTTGAAAATACCAATTGTACTCCAACTAAAGTCGCCGATGCCTTTTTACCGATTGTATTAGATGGCGAACATGTATTTAAAAACAAATATGGAGAAATTTGCAACACCTTTTTCTCGTTTGATGTTTACTACATTCCCAATCATTATAAACAATTTATTACAAAGAAATATGAAACTGACCGAGAATTTTTTGATTTCCCCGATAAAGATATTCGGTTGTTAACCTTTGACCAACGATACGAAGTGTTAACTCATGTCAATAACGTATTTTTAACACAATACTTCAATACATCTGCCCAAAAATATGCCGTTTCTCGGAAAAACTTTTTGCCATATACGCAAGACAATTGTAAAATAATTTACGATGATAAATCTTCTGTATATCACAAAGATGGTCTCATTTTTACGCCCAGATTATTGGGTGTCGGATTAACTACCAAAGATCAACCTATTCGGAATGAACGTATCACATGGGATTTGAACTTTAAATGGAAACCGCCTGATGAAAATACAATTGATTTTTATGTAAAAATAGATGATGTATTAAAGTCCACTGTCAATGGAAAAAAATATAAAACACTCATATTGTATTCCTCCTATCATTCTTCGCCTCAATCTCATAGCAAAGATTCCATGGCAGTTACCGATTATACCGTATGTCCTTCTGTATCTGTATATCAAAATTTTCCAATCAATGAACACAAAAACATAAAATTCGTAGGTGGACAACCGTATGATGTACAAGCCCATATTTGTAATTGTTACACGAATGAATATGATAATGTCTGTACAAGTAACGAAGTAGATCCCAAAAAGATTGAAATTATTGAAGATGGATTTATTGTAGAATTCAAATACGATTTACATAAAGAAAAAGGATGGAGATGGAGTCCAATTCGTATTCGGTGGGATAAAAAAAATCCAAATGCATATACTACGGCAGTAAATAATTGGAAAAGTATCAACAACCCAATCACGTATGAAATGTTAACGGATACCAAATATATTCCTCCACCTGCCAAAATCTATTATGAACAAAAAGATAAATCTGTTGGAAAAGCAACCCGTGATTTTCACAACAAAATAAAAACACAATTGTTGGAAACAGTTGCACACTTACACCGAAAAAATGCCCATAAAGATCCGTTGTTAATTGATTTTGCATCAGGTAAAGGTGGCGATATACATAAGTGGGTAGATAATGCAAGGTGTTCGTTTGTACTTGGAATTGATATTAATAGTGATAATATTCATAACCCAACAAACGGCGCGTTTCAGCGGGTGTTATCTAAAAAAATAAATCAATATGTTACTAAACAGAGATCGTACATGCCAGATGTTGTATTTGTAGAGGGTAACAGTAGTCTTTTAATAAAAAATGGAGATGCATTGGCGCACGATTATGAAAAACAAATGATTTATTATCTGTTTGGAATGACAACATCAGAATCTTACATATTACCAAGTATATCGTATGGTCACTGTAAAAATGGGTTTGACATAGGAAGTATACAATTTGCGCTGCATTATATGTTTGATTCCGAAACTTCTATTTTGAATTTTATCTATAATTTAATGGATTGTATCAAGGTAGGTGGATATTTTTGTGCAACTTGTTTTGATGGGGAAGCAGTGTTTCGGTTATTGAAAGATATAAAGAAAAATGAAATCATGGATAGATATGCACCCTTTTCAAGTATACAAAAAATGTATGACAACACCGATAAAGAATTAAATATAGCCAAATATGTTCCTATGGCAATTGGTATTAAACAGCAGACGTTGAATGATACAGAATTTTATAAAGAATATTTAGTATTCGCAGATTATTTCATAGATATGATGCGATTGCACGGGTTTAATCTTGTCCAAAATATTCCCGAATTTCCAAATGGTACTGGTATGTTTAGTGAATTAGATTTAAAAGGGAAAGATGTGTTGGAAAAAGATGAAAATCAAAAAGGAATATCCTATTTAAACCGATATTATATATTTCAAAAACATACACATGCAATGAAATCGCGAAAGGTGTACGAAGATAAACATTTGTTAAAAGTTAAAATAAACTAATTAAACATGATTTAGTATATACTACATGTTGTATACACTACCCCAAGTAAGTTTATTAAATATAGATTCAGGTAAGAAGGTTGACATCATGTTAAATTCATTAGACCAATATTTAAGTTCATTCCCGTTATCTACTGATATAGAAGATAATATATTACATATCAGTAAATATAAACCTAATCACCCTTATTTTTTTGTTCTATTAGAATTATTAATTGTGAATAAAATACACCCAAATAGCGAATTAAAATATTTAGGAAGTGAAGCATGTATAGAAGCCATGAATTGGATAAAACAAAATAATATTTGTAATACATGTAAACCATCACAATTAATTATTTGCGACGTAGATGCATTTAAAACGCAAATAGAATATTGCGTTGAAAATCAAAGTTTAGGAGGAATGTGTTTTTTAAAAATTACAAATACATTATTATTAGAAAATATTCAATTATTGTACATATTATGCGCGTGTTATACAACCGTTCATATTTATAAACCTCAGTCTATTAAAAATACAAGTTTGGTAAAATTCATCATATGTCATGATTTGAAACAAAAAATAAATATAAATGAATATAAAAACATACATATACCCTATTATTTTTATACCAAAATAAATGAAATTAATTCAATGTACGGACAAATGCATATTGAACATTTACAATATAAAGATGAAAAATTTGATAAATGGATTTCATGGTGTTCTGATTTTTTTATTCCGATTTAGGAAAATATAATATTTTCTATAAATATGGACTATAGACTTGTTGGAAGTATATTAAGTATGCTTATTTTCGTAGTTATGGCATCTGCTCCTGCATACAAAATGGTAAAACAATTGGGCGTAAAAGACAATGATATGTCGCTCATTGTTCGTTCACTTATGGTAGGCCTCCTCACTTTTTTAAGTATGAATATTAATTTTTAAAAACCATTTAAATAATTTATACTTTATAACGTATACCCAATGTGGCATACCATTATATTAAGCCGAAAGAATATTTTGGAACGGTTCAATTCCGTTATTGGGTATTTCCTCTCGTGATAGCTCAGTTGGTAGAGCGACGGACTGTAAATCCGCAGGTCAAGGGTTCAAATCCCTTTCATGAGATAAAATTATACTTTAAAAATAAAAGAAATTGTATGGATTCTGCAACCATGACTTATTTAGTAAATTCGCGTAAATTTGTTGAAAAACCCAAGAATGATTATGATCCAAAGTACAAAAAACGTATATTAGAATTAACCGAAAAATTGTTTGAAGACAATATAAATAATGATATTTATTCATCGTTTGAATCGTACATATCCGACTGTGTGGGCTACTTGAAAAAAATGGATCAGGATGAAGTTACAACAAAAAATCAGGAAGAAAAATATGTTGTTCCTCAACATGTAGATGAATTAATTTTTGCACCTAAAAAAATAAGTGTTCTTGTAAAACCGAAACAAAAAAATATATTTTTAATACATGATAAAAATAGAGCCTGAAATTTGTTCCCCTATTTATAAAAAAACACACAAACGATATTCATGTTATACTAGTCAACATTTGAAAGAATTAAAAAAAAAGAATAACATATCACGTAAACAAAAAGTGAAGTCGGTTTCACCCGTTGGTATTTGGAAAGAATTAAATACTGTATTACAAGAATGTAAAAAAGAATCGTGTTGGGCAAAACAATTGGGATTAAAATTTAATGATGCCTTTGCACCTACTATGCCATCTTCGTGGAAATCAAATGAAGATGAGTGGTTGTCTAGCACAGATATTACATCGGTTTTACGACAATATGAAAAAGCATATCCCGATTTTAAATATTTAGGACCATCACCATCCGATTATTATGTAAAGGAAGTGGATGGAAGATGTGTTTGGCAAGACATTTGTGATTTTAATGTAACTACAACTAAACATGCCTATATAGGAATTGTATTTAATTTAGATACACATGAAGGTCCAGGAACCCATTGGGTATCCATGTTTGTAGATATAAAGAAAAAAATAATTTATTATTTTGATTCAACAGGCGAAGATATTCACGAAAATATTCATCATTTGGTAGATCAAATACAAGGCCAAGATAATAGTTTTAAATTGATTACAAACCATCCTGTAGAACATCAATTTGGAAATACCGAATGCGGTATTTATACTTTATTTTTTATTATTACCATGTTAAAAACTCGCAATTTTAGTTTTTTTAATGGTAAAAAAACATTTCCTGACAAAAAAATGTTAAAACTGCGTAAAAAAATATTTAATTCATAATAAAGAGTTGATATCTAAATACAATAATGAATACAATTGAAAATAAACGGGTTTTATGGGATATTATTTGCGAATCCAATATATTACGTAGCGGACATGATAAAAATTTAATTATGAATTTATTTGAACATTATATTGAAATTGTAAATATTAAACCAATTCAAACTATTCAGGAAAAAAATAAACAGTTTATAAGTCTTATTGTGCCAATTATTAATTCTCTTCCAGATGCAAATAAAGAACACGTTTCTTCGCGAGAATCTTTTTTTGAAGACCGAATTCAAACCATTCAAGAAGATAAAGATCCGCCTTTACATAATATATTTGATCCAATAGATGTTCATGCCGAATTAGTTTCTATTAAACAATTATTAAAACAAATATTGGAAAAATTAGAATAATTTCGTATTGTTTTTATTTTAAAATTGAAGTGTTTCTATTTTGTGGATATACGCACAAAATGGAACTATTGCCATGGGTCAATTTCAACAAGTTAAGCTATATCATGCTAAATTCAAATCCAAACATTGGCGAGTTTATGGATAAATCACCCTATTATATCATAAAAGATTGGATTTTACTTTCTGGAAATCCAGGCGCATTACCTATTTTACTTAAACACCCAGATAAAATAAATCTTACATTACTTGCTTCTAACCCAAATCCAGCTGCTTTACCTTTAATCAAATCCAAAACAAAAGGGAAACATATTCAAAACGTAATGTTTCAATCCAACCCTATTACATTTGGATTAATTGATCCTCATAAAATTAATTGGCATACCATTTGCTCCAATACTAATCCAAAAGCAATTGAATTAATTCAATATATGATAAAAGATGGTCTAGAATATAAATTAGATTGGTCACTATTATCTGGCAACCCATCTGCTATGCCTATTTTAGAACAAAACCAAGATAAAATTGTTTGGAGTGTATTATCTAGCAATCCAGCTGCAATTCACTTGTTACTTCAAAACCGTCATAAAATAAATTATAAACAATTATGTAGAAACACTCACCCAACTGCGATTGAAATCATCCGAACATTACCTGCTAACCAAATCTATTGGCCATATGTGTGTTCTAACCCATCGGCAATTGACTTTTTAGAAGAAAATCAACAACATATTCATTGGTTTTATTTATCGGGTAATCCCGCTATCTTCCGATATAATTATACAAAAATGGCAAACATACGTAATGAACTTATTCGTGATGAACTTTTATCGGTTGCATTACATCCTTCACGAATTTCTACATGGTTACGGCAAGGAGTATTATTATCTGAAATATAAGTATGAAGATAGCATTATGTTTTTGTGTAAGAAACTGTGCTATTTATTTAAATAATATTTTTTTGAATATTGCTAGATTTAAATCAATTCAACCTGATCTACATTGCGTATTTGTATACGATAATTGTAGAGATAATAGTGTTGATATATTAAAAAAATATCAAACTATTCATAAAAATGTAATTCTACGAGAAATTGAAAATACAGATATACATAGAACAGTACGAATTGCAAAAGCAAGGAATGAATGTTTATCTATAGTATATAATGAAATATCCGATGTAGATTATCATATTATGATAGATTGTGATAATGTAAATTATTTGCCATGGAATATAAATTTATTATACTATTATTTACATCAAAATAAGGATTGGGATGTTATCTCTTTTAATAGACCAAATTTTTATGATATATGGGCATTATTATTTGATAATTATAAACATCATTGTCACGGATTTGGAAAACATAATGAGGATGTAATAAACAGAATGACGATAGATATTTTGGCAAACTTAAATCGTAGCAAAGACACAGTTGACGTTTTATCTGCCTTTAATGGATTTTGTATGTATAAAACAAAAAAAGTAGAAGGTTGCAGGTACGATGGATTATATATCAATGCTAAAAAGTTAACTACGGAAGAAGAAAAACAAACCACTGTGGCACATTTAAAAAAATATAATTTACATGTTACTATTAACGATGATTGTGTAGAATGTTGTGAGCATATATACTATCATTTATCTGCAATAAAAAAAGGTTGTAAAATTAAACTGTCCAAGTTTAATTTATTTGAAAATGTACAACAAAAAATTACACCTAAGTTGGGTAGCATACTATTTAATAAAATGAATTAAATATATATAGATATATTATATAATGTCGGATACGTATACTATGTTCCCTATTCAAAACCAATCTATTTGGAACATGTACAAAAAACAAGTAGATTCTTTTTGGAGAGCAGAAGAAGTAGATTTATCTTCGGATATTGAACATTGGAATAAATTAACAAATGAAGAACGGCATTATATCTCAATGATTTTGGCATTTTTTGCATCTAGTGATGGTATTGTACTTGAAAACTTGGCATGCAGGTTTATGCTTGATGTAAAATTATCCGAGGCTCGCGCCTTTTACGGATTCCAAATTGCAATGGAAAATATACATTCGGAAATGTATAGTTTACTCATAGATACATATATTAAAGATCCAGTATACAAATCATCCTTGTTTCATTCTATAGAAAATTTCCCCTGTATTCAGAAAAAAACAGATTGGGCATTAAAATGGATTGGATCGCAAACATCATTTGCAACACGATTATTGGCATTTGCATGCATTGAAGGCATATTCTTTTCAGGTGCATTTTGCAGTATTTATTGGCTAAAATCGCGCAGTATTATGCCAGGTCTTACATTCAGTAACGAATTAATTAGTCGCGATGAATCGTTGCATACTGAATTTGCCATATTGCTCTATAAATTAGAACAACCTTTAGAAAGTGAAAAAGTAAAAGAAATTATTCAAGAAGCGGTTTCTATAGAAAAAGAATTTATCAATGATGCACTTCAATGTAGGTTGATTGGAATGAATGCAAGCGCGATGGGAACGTACATTGAATTTGTAGCGGACCGTTTATGTATTCAATTGGGATATTCTGCTATCTACCAATCTAAAAATCCTTTTTCTTTCATGGAATTAATATCTTTAGAAGGAAAAACTAACTTTTTTGAAAAACGTGTAGGAGAATATAGTTTGGCAGATACAAATACCACCATTGCTTTTTCGGAAGAGTTTTAATAAGGATAACTGACTTCTGCAATATATTCTTCGTATTCATTTTTATATTTATCATAGGATGGGTGGCCAGGTCGTAGGGTTCTTAATGCTAAAAATAGTTGATTTTGTGTAAATATATTGGCTTCAGGGTTTGGGAATTTATATTTTTCCCACATTCTTTGAATAAACGTAGCAGTCCATTCATCCGCATTTAAATGTGACAAAGGAGGAGGGATAGCACCACCTCTATGTTTTCTTGATTTTTTATTTCGCTTAAAATTGCGTTTTGATTTTACCATACTATAGAATACTATTTTAACAATTTGTGCATTTATTTACTTTATTCTTTTCAAAAAACACAGGCTCAGGTTGATATTGTAAAGTAACATTAAACGCTGATTGGAATGATGCATTATTTACCTTTATTGTGTTTAGTTTTAAATTCAATAAACGAGTAGATGCAGATACTGAACCTTGCACCGCAAATTTTTTATTATTCGGTTTGTAGGTTGTTTTTACATTTGGATTACATGGAATACCTTGAGTGGTTTCATAATAGGTACTATTCAATGGATTTAAATAATCTACACCTGCAATTTTCTTTAATGTAGATTTAGCCGAATATGTATTCCCTCTCCCGCGAATATACGATAAATTTTCACTATAATAAGGGGTAGAATTATTGTTCAACAGTTTGGATGTAGGTTGGACCGAACTGGTAATAGTTGCACCTACACCAAAACTACTTAATGTTCCTTTTACGTGACGAACAATAGTAGATATGTTATTTGTATCCACAGGGCCTTGTGTATTTGTACAACACATTTTACTTGACCCATCATCTTTTTTTCCTAACATTTTGAAAGGTAACCCAATTTGTTTATTACTAGTACACCCCGATATACAAGGGGAAGAACTATCTCTAGTAGTAACTACATTATATGCAGCACCTTGTTTACGGTATATTTTTAAAGGACGACATGTAGGATAACATTTGGTTAACATGGAATGTTTATTATTTTCAATTTCATCTGGACATGAAGGCATTACGAAATCATTATATCCAAACATATTAGCTGCCCCAATATTTTTACTAACTTTATTTGTATATATTAATTGTTTTGGAGTTGTCATATATTTATATACTAAAAAATATACGACAATAATATGTTGATTATTATTTTAGGAATTTTATTAATCATACTATTTTTAAATTTGTTCCCACCAAAACAAATACGTGAAGGAGCTACAACATATCAATCGTATGATGAAAATTCATGTTTATCTCTTGCTAAACAAAATCAAACTAATATAGAAAGCCTTCAGGCAGACATGA
>Ga0208598_1000377_pt1 | contig 12528 bp, 23 predicted proteins | sample LakMenEpi22Jun12_FD_150726 | JGI IMG/M metagenome (GOLD analysis project Ga0208598, IMG submission 150726) | Freshwater microbial communities from Lake Mendota, WI - 22JUN2012 deep hole epilimnion (SPAdes) | ecosystem: Environmental > Aquatic > Freshwater > Lake > Epilimnion/Euphotic zone ... | reverse complement strand
AAACCAGCAGTTTGTGTGCCTGCTCCTGCTAAAGCATATCTCGCCGTTCCCATAGTTCCACCAGCAGCCCACGCACCACCGATATTTAAATTACTCTTAAATGTTCCCGAAGTTGTATTATACCAAATTTGTCCTTCAATATCGGAGCTCGGATCTGAACTGTAGTTCTTAACGTATTTACCAAAAATTTCTTTGTATGTTGTCATATTATGATGTTGTTATTTTTTTAACTGCTAGTGTTGCTCCTGTAAATTCTTCTGTAATAGTAACTCCTGGAGGTGGATTTCCACCAAACGCTAAACCATCTATTGAAGTACCTGCTCCTGCTAAACCATATCTTGCAGTTCCTAATGAAGTGCTTGTTGTCCAAGAAGATCCATTATATAGTTCAGTTGCTCCTGAACTACCTGGAGTAAAACCACCACAAGCAATTGCAGCTGTTTGAGTTCCAAAACCTGCTAAAGCATATCTTGCCGTATTTAAATTTCCTCCTGCTGTCCATGTTGATCCATCATATTCTTCAGTTAAGTTTGAAACAGGTGGAGGTGAACTTCCTCCAAAAGCAAGTCCAGCTGTTTGTGTACCACAACCTGTAAGATCACCTCTACTTGTATTTAATCCTGTTGGATTATTTGACCATGTTGATCCATTATATTCTTCAGTTGCTGCTGTATTGCCTGGAGCAATATAACCACCTGCTCCAAAAGCCGCTGTTTGAGTTCCTCCTGATGCTAAAAAACCTCTTGATGTATTTAAATTTCCTCCTGGTCCCCAACTTGTACCATCGTATTCTTCTGTAGAGTTACTAACTCCTAATGGTGCTCCACGAAATCCTCCAAATGCTAATCCTGCTGTTTGAGTTCCTGCTCCACCTAGACCACCTCTTGCTGTTGTTAAATTTCCACCAGGTCCCCAAGTAGATCCGTTGTATTCTTCTGTAGAACTGGTTAATCCAGGATTGTAAGATCCAAAACCAAGAGCTGCTGTTTGAGTGCCTGCTCCTCCTGGATATCTTTTTGCAGTCGTCATGTTACCACCAGCTGCCCAAGCAGCAAGTGTTAAATCATAACCTTTCAAAACTCCAATTGTATTATTATACCAAATTTGACCAAGTTCTGGATTTGTAGGATCTGATGATACTGACTGAATTGCAGTACCGCGTATTTCTTTAAAGGTTGTCATTCAAACCTCCTTAATTATTCTGTAATAGCCAACCTTGAGTATTATCCGTAAACACTAATGTAAGTCCAGCTCTTTCAGTTGCGACAGTTAAATCCGTTGCCGAACCTTGAATGGGTTTGCCATTTCTTGCAATGGTTAAATTATTTGTGTCAAATGTGCCAGCGTAATCAATAATAGATACAAAGTCTCCAAGGACAGGAGATGCTGGTAATGTTGCTGTGATTGTTGTTGAAGTTGTGTCTATAAAATAACCTTCTCCTGCTGTAACGTTAAAGTTTGAAGTTTTAACCGCTTGCCACGAAGCGCCGCCAGAAATATCTCCAAAGGATGCTGTAGTTCCATCTGTTGTTAACACTTGTCCAGTAGTACCCATAGTAATACCACCGAATGAACCATTATTATTAAATTGAATTTGTTTATCTGTTCCGCCTGGTGTTGTATCTGGAATCGCAGCGATAACTGAAGTTGTAGCTGGATTTACGATTACATAGTTTTTAGAACCTGTTTTAACAGTAACGGTTGTTGAACCTCCAGAAGATATAATAGCTGTTCCACCTGAATTGTTTATGATGACATAATCTTTTTCTATATTTGGAACTGAAACTGTAACTGTTGTTGCTGATAATGAACCTGATAAAATAATTGTTTTATTTCGTCCAGCTTCATCTGTGAATGTCGTAGAAGTTGCATTTGATGTAAATGCTAATGTCGTATTTCCTGTTAGTGTTATTGTTACAACACCTGAAATCGCATTATCTATTTCTTGTAAATTGACGTTAGTTAATTCTCCCCATGTTCCGGAGTTTTCGCCAGTCGCTTGTAGGTTTAAACCTAAATTACTAAATGTACTTGCCATATTAGATTCTCCATATCACTTTTATTGTTATATTTCAATCCAATTTTGTCCTGTGATTGGATTTATAGCAGACCAGCTTTGACCTGTTGTTGGATTTATAATATTCCAGCCATATATAATAGGGCTTCCTGAACCTACTGTCAATTGATTTGAGGAAGGTATTATTACCTGATCTGTTGAAAGTATTACATTTCCAACCCCTACCGTTACTTGATTTCCTGTAACAAAATATCTTGATTCTATGTTAACAGTGCCTACATTAACCGTTACACTAGAACCAGTTGCTGTGACTCCTAATCCTAGTGAAAAAGTAGGATTACCAACTTGAACATTAACTTGATTACCTATTACATCTATAAAATTTTTACCACTTATTTCAACATCTCCTACAGATGTGACAACACTTGAACCTGTTGCTTGAATAACTGTTGGTAATTGAATAACAACTTGCCCCGTTCCTATTTGAACGCTTGAACCAGTTACTGTAAATACATCATCTAAACTAAATGATACTGTTCCAACATTAATATCTAATTCTTCACCAACAACTGCATCTGTTACTGATCCACCAGCAAGAATATTTGGACTTTGAACAAGTAAATTTAATAAATTTGTGGTCGCATCAACATTAGATTTTGCAGTGACAATGGCATCACCAATCGTTAATGTTAAATTATTTCCGGTAACTTCTACAATTGCTTTACCAGCAAATGTAATAGTACCTGTTTGAACTTGTAAATTATTTCCGGTTAAAGCAACTTCTGCTTTACCTACTATAGAAATGGTTCCTGAATTTAATGATAGAGCATCTATTGGAACTGATTGATTCCACGCTCCTTCGCCCCACGTAACTCTGCCCCAACCTTGTGCTACACCGACTTCAACAACTACATCAGTAGTCTGTTGACCCCATTCGCCTTGACTCCATGGATGTATGCCCCAAGTATTATTAGCCATAATTTTTTATGGCGAACTACTACGATATTCTCAAGATTGCGCTTGTTGAATTCGCTGCTGGGAACTGAATAGTAAAGTCGCCGTTCGTTGAAGTTTTATCACCACCGAAATCTAATACTACAACTGCTTTGCTTCCGTTGGATGTATTATAGATTAACGCACACGCTGCAGTAATAGTTGCTGTTGTAAAAGTTACATCGTTAAAATCTACGAATGCAACATTCTGTGCAACTGTTGGTGAAATATTTACAAGAGTTGCTCCTGTAGCAGTATAACCTGTACCTGTTACTTCAACACTTGATCCGATTGTTGCGTTATAAACTGTAGTTGTTGCTGCTGCAAAACCTGAAACGGTATTGTATAAAGCTAATTTAAATGTATCGCCTGTAGAAGCTGTAAAATCGTGAATCGCTTCAAATAATTCTTCTTTAAAACTATCTGGTACTATGTTTGCCATATTAACTCCTTATTATTTACTTGGTGGCGGCGAGTCTACTACAACTCTAGGTTCTCCGTCAACATATTCGTCTCTTCTTCTTCTACCTGTCTGTTCAACACCAAATGATTCTCTGGCTTGTTGATAAGATTGTTCATACACTTGTATCATATTATCAGGACCTTTCAAGTATTTATATGTTTCAACTAAAGAACCATAAAGAAGTAAATCTTGGGCAAAAGTAGATATATAAGTCGTTGAAGTTGCTGAATTACCAGCAGTTATAGAAGTTCCTTGTGAATAATAAGCAATATTAATTGCATAAGTTGTATTAGGAGTGGGAGCTACAAACCAAGTAGTTTCATTCCAGTTTGCCCAATATCTAGGTTTATCATAATAAGTAGAAGATAATGGAAGATTATTAAATTCTGCCATGTAAGAACTATCTTTTTGTTCTAATGTAGAAAATTCTCCATTTGGAGAAATCATTTCAACATATCTAATATTACGAAGTCCTGATGGTACAGAAATAGTTGTTGTTCCTGCAGTAGTTACTGCTGATGCATATAATCTAAAAGCATCAATATTTAATTCTCTATAAATTCTATTTTCAGTATTTTGTACAATTACAGAAACTGTAGAATCAGATAATCCATTACTATCTACTTCTGTATAATTTCTAATTTGAGTTACTAATTGTGAATACGTTAGTGCCATATTATATTGTCTCCGCTGTCGCCGATCCGCCGCCAATGGTTGTCGTTAAAGAACCAGTTCCTGACGATGCGTTAAAACGATAATTATCTAAATTAACAACTGTTATACTATATCCAGTTGACGTTGTTAAGACTGATTGTTGAAATCCTGAAGAAGTTAAAAAAGCATTCACCACTGTTAAATTTTGAAATCGAACAGTATTACCTGTAAATTTGCCATGATTTGGTTGATTCACTTGTATTGTAGAACTACCTGCTGTAACTTCAAAAGCATTATTAGGGAGTGCAACTGCAGAAGGACCAACTGAAGGTTGTCCACCAAAGTTCCCGCTCGCGCTCGCGAGAGTCTGTCCGTTGATTGTATATTGATTAGTATTAACTACTGTTAATGAAAATCCAAGTGTTGTATTTAACATTGCATTAGTAAATCCATTTACCGCATTTACATTTGTAAATATAATTTTATTTCCTGTCGTTTTTTCATGACCTGGTTCATTAACTAAAATAGTAGAACTACCTGCCGTTGATAGTAATGGATTAAAAGCTAATAGCACAACTGATAATGGCTCTACACGATCTGGTCGTGCGTTGAGCAATCCTTGCGGATCGTTGCCTGGTACTTTCGGTTCTAATTGAGGTTGTTTAGGTTCGTATTCTGTATAATGAACAAATGATCCATTCCACTCGGTTACCATTTCGTCGTACGGGAATCGTTGGCCAGATCTATCTGATATGGCGTAAGACTTCTTACCTGTAGCAAAAGTTGTCATTATACACCATCTCCATAGAATGTTTTTGGTGATATAAATAACGAGGTGCGTTGACCGTCTTCTTGTAAAGCTCTTTGTAATTCATCTTCATAAATTAATCTTAACATATCTGTTTTTTCAGGTTTGTAAGTAATGCTTAAATAATAAGCAAGTCCTGAAGTTAAACATGGTAAAAATCTAAATACAACATCTGGAGTATTTGTATATCTTCCACCATCTTCAATTCTTGCAAGATAATAAAATCTTAATTGATAATTGCTTGGTGTTGATGAACTAGAAAATCCAGATCCTGGTGTTTGATATAAAAATATACTTGGGCTGTATGTTCTTTGAACATAATATTGAGAAGGTGTTCCTTGTGATAATTTATTAGGTAGCGCTGCATATGCAGATCTATCTATTTTAGTTAATGAGGTATCTGTTGGTAATGAAGCATTAGGTGAAGTATTATTTCTAATATAAGCTTCTAATACATCGTTAATATCGTTTGGATAATTTGCAGGATCACTAGTATAGCTATATTCAGCTTGGCCCAATACTAAAGGGATCGTGGCTAATTTTACTTTCCATAAATGAACGCCTCTATTATCCCACTCCGATAATAAAATATTTAAATTTCTTCTTGCTACTTTTAATTGATTACCTGATCGAGTTGATCCAATACCTACACGTCCATAAGCTTCATCAAAAAGCTCATCTAATTCAAGATTGAAACTTGTAGTTCCGGAAGTAGTCATCTACTCTCCTACTTGTCTATAAATAATATCGCCGTTAAAGATGAAGCGTTAGCTGTTACACCAATACCATCTACAATTCCAGTTCCATTATTTTGAGCATATAAAACTCCGTCCTCTGGAATATTTAAAGTTTCAGTTTGCCCTGCTCCAACAGATACTGTAAAAAATACTTGTGTATTAGTTGAAGAACTAACAGTTGTAGCATTTGCTAAACCATTAATAACTAATGTTCCTGAACTTCCTGTTGATTGAACAACATATCCTCGAAGTCTTGTTCTTCCAGTAAAAGCAACTGCACTAGCAGCAGCAATATAAACTGGTTTTACATCACTTTTGTAACTCATTTTATCTCCTTATATTAATAGAGCTCCCGAAGGAGCTCCATTAAAAATTAATTAAGCTGGACCTATTTCACCAGGTTGTGCAGTTTGGTCAGCAAATGTATATACAAATACACCTGTAACGTTTCCTGAACCTGCTGTGCTTCCAACATTAGCAACAACTGTTGTATTAGCTGGAAGACCAGTAGCAATAACTGAAGCTCCAGTCATTAATACTGCTGCTCTAGCACCAACAACTAAATTTTGTGCAATACTAGTTGCATTAGCTGCTGAACCAAAATTAATAGTTGCAGTTGTAGTTGTTCCTGCTGCTGTTAAAACTATAAAATTAGTTGGTATAGCTCCTTGTGGTAACACGAATGGAGCGTTAGCGTTTACTGTTGCTCCAACAGACACTGCAGTTGCAGTTGCTGTTGAACTCAAGAAAGTAATAACTTCAGAAGCAATTAGAGTTCCTGGTGTAACACCAGAATTTCTATCTTCTCCTCCGTAAGTTCTTACGTATCCTTGAAATGTACTTTTTGTAGTCATCTTATTATCCTCCTATTAATCCAATGCAGTCATTAGGCAATGTCGACTATACGCGTCTACATCAGATGTTAATGTATAGTATGTTAAATATAGCTTAATTTTTTAAAAAGAGCAAGAGGTGGCTTAAGTTTCTCTCACTTTTATTCCAATTATATAACTAGTTTAGCTAGCTATAAATGCTGGATCTTCTTCTTCGCTTAAAACAAGGTTATTTTCTTGTCTAGCGGCTTCAAGATCCTGTTGAAGAATTTGTCTTTTGACTTCCTTCAACTCAACGTCTAACCACTGCATATCAGTCGTTAGTTTTCCCTGTTCAAGATAAGACTTGTTCCACTGTGATTCCAAGTCTATTTTCTTGGCCAGAAGTGATTGGGACAATGATGTCACGTTCAACCTCCTCATAGGTTATATAGAAAAAATTACTAATCTGTTTAGGACTAATCATTTTTTCTAATTGCTCTTTACTTGTTTTTCCCAGAAAGTCAAGTACTTTCTGATGTAACATTTCTGTAACAGAAATAGGTTCAGATTCCAATGTAAATTGGATTTTTATGCCTTCTAGAAATACTTTTATTAGGTAGGTTTTCATCTTCTCACGGATGTTATTATAGTGAATTATAGGGCGAGTCAAGCCCGCCCTATAATAAAAGTCTTTACGCTGATCCTGATGAACCGAATGCACCTCTAGGGTCAGAAAAGCCGAAGCTGTATCTTTCTCTAGCTTTGTATCTAACGTTACCAGTTTCAAAGTCACCTTCCATCGATGTTCTGATAGGAGATCTTTCGAAATACTTTAAGCCATTTGGTACATCTGTAATGATAAAGAATGCATCAGAGTCAGTTAAGAAATGGTTCACAACATAACCTTGTGGAATCATTCCTTTGTTTTTGATTGCATTGATATCATTGTCAGCTGTTCCAACTCTACCAGCAGAAGACATTAATCTGTCTGCAGTAAATTGTTGTTCAGAAGGGATGATTAATTTCATTCCTTGAGCAGCAATTTTTAAACCTCTTTCATCTGTGAAAGCAGCGATGTCAATTAAAGACTGCTCTAAAGATGTTTCATTTAAATCAGCTTGTGTTGCAAGCGTGTTTCTAAATGTTCCAGAGATTGTAGCGTGAGTCGTAGAGAATAAAGGAGATCCGTCACCACCTAAAAAGTTAGTGCTGAATCCATTATTCAATACGTTAGCCGCAGTTACCTGCTTTGTATTCGCCATTGATCTAGCTAATGCTTTTGTATATCTAGACGCTAGTCTGTCATACAAGTTATCCTCGATCGCTTCTTCAGTGATCGCGAATGCAAGAGCTATAGTGTTGTGCGTATATCTAGCAGTGAAAGTTTCTTGTGCCTGATCGTAGTTGACACCAGATCCTTCCGCTTTGATGGCAGCGTTGCCGAAACCTGATAACATAACTTCTTCTTCAAAAGCTCTGTCAGATGTTTCTTTAATGAAGATTTCTTCATGCTCGCTGTCATAACGTTTATATTCAAGTCCAAACAGAGCGTTTAAACCTGGTTCTAGTTCTTTAACTAGTTGTGATCTTGAGATAGCCATAGTTTATATTCTCCTGTTATAGTAATTGAGTACCTTTAGAAACTCTAACAATGAAATCTTCATTAGTTACAGCTTCTTCGTTACCTACAAATGGTGAAGTATTCACCACTGTCACTTGACCAGCACTTGCCGCTGCTGAAGTTCCTAAATCAAGGTAAGCGCCTGAAATACCTGTTACAGTATTACCTGCTGCATACACTTGTTTAAAAGTTACTCCAACTGCAGTAGTTCCTAGAGCAGTTCCTGTAGATTTAACAAGGTACAATTGGTTAGGGTCATTAATTACATACGCCTGAATTTCACCCTGTGTGATATTCGTTTGCGAGTAAAAATTTGACCATTTTGGTTTTTTTGTTGATGGGTCTGATTCTATCAAGCAACCATTGAATACACCAAAAATACTAGTAAGAACTGAAGTATCAACTACGATAACTCCACCAGTAACGTTTAGCTTAACAAGGTCTCCTTGAAAAATAGACGAGCTGTAGTTGTCCACGATCACATATTGATCTTGTCCGCCTGCAGCTGGGTTCCCACCAAGTTTGCCTAACGGTCTAAAACCGAAGGCAGCTGTTGAGTTTGCCATATTTATTTTCTCCTTAAGTTTATTTTAAACTTTGTGGTTAGGAATTACTAAATAATTAGTTTTTCTTTGAGCCACCAAAAGTTACACGAGTCTGCCTATCTTTGCTGATGGGCATACTTGGATGCTGTTCCTTAAAAGGATCGTTTGCAATAGCTTCTTCTCGGTCTTGAGTTCTTTTTGCAAAGTACTCTTCGCGAGATTTTGCGATCTCTTCAGGTATCCTAGCCAGCAATAGGCCGCCAACTCCAATGACTCCTGCGTATTTTCCGTCTTTGACTGCTGGGTAATTAGAATCCGGATATTCATCCGATCTAACAAATTCCCAACCAGATCTCAATTTGCCTGAAATGTTCTTCGTATCATCGAAGCCAGCACTTTCGGCTCTTATCCATCTATGTCTAAATCCGTCTGGCGCAGGTGGTGCATCCAGAGATGATGGTGGAGTCCAAACTTTAGGTCTATCTGTTTTAGTCCTAGTTTCGCTCGCACGGGAAGTCTTAATTGTATTTTTTTCGTTTACCATATGCCTATACCTCCTTCGTGGTTAAATGTTTCGCATATTCTTCAAGTGGCACACCTAATCTTTTAGCAATTGCTACTTGTGATGGTGTGAGTCTCACAGTTTTTTTGCGTCCTGATTGGCTAGGACGATTAGCCGAAGCTACAGTTTGAGCAGGTTTTGCTCTTTCCGTAGTTGTAGTTGTATCCTTTGTAGCAAATTTGTGGGGAAATTCAAGTCTTATTCTCTTATCAATTTCCTCATAATATTCATCACTTTTTGGATCTATACCTTCTTCTTCTACAAGTTTTTTATGTAGATCAAACGCAGTGTAAGTCATTGCGGAGTCTTGACCAAACCAATTATTTCTAGCTGCCCAATCTTCTGCTTTAGGATCTACTCGTGCAGTTTGTGCAGTTTGTTGTGGTGTGATTGTAACTTCTTTTTGTCTAGCTGCAGAGTCTTCTTGAGCCGCTTTCATACTTCTTAATCTTACAGCTTCCATAGTTAATTCAGCAATTTGTTGCTGTGCATTAACTTGACCATCTACATCTTGATTATCGATTGCTGCTTTAAGAGCTATTTTAGCATTCGCTAAACTAGAATTAACTCTAGTTTCAAATTCAGATACATATCTTTCATCTGTTTTTAATATTCTAGATTCAATTTGATCTTTTTCTCTTTTTACAGATTGAGCATAAGATACTGCTTCTTCTCTTTGTCTTTCAGCTTCTCGCATTTTTTGAGTTAGTTTAGCAATACGTTTTTTAACGCCTTCGCTATACTCCTCTAACTCATCTTTTTTCTCTACAGGTTTTTCAACCTTTGCTTCTACAACAGGTTTTTCTTCCTCTTGTACAACTTCAATCTTCTCTTCCTTTTTCTCTTCTGCAACGGCTTTCGTCTGCTCGTTGTTGTCCAATGTAACTTCAGCGCCTTCTTCCTCGCCTACGTCTATCATCGGTTCTTTTTTCTTATCTTCCATTGGCATAGTGCCTCCTATGTTTAAATATGATGAAGAACATCTTCAGGATTTTTAATAGTCCCAAGTACTTCGTCATCGTTTAGTAGTCGCACTTCTCCACCTTCAATTGGTAATCTTGAACCCGCATAGCGAGCAAAAATTACCCAATCTCCTTTTTTACACCATGGACCTGTTGGGTATCTTTCTTTATCGTGATACGCTAATGGTCCAATTTTTAAAACATAACCACAGTTTGTAGCTATTCTTAATTTGTCTAATGATTCTTGTGCAATAATAATTCCACCTTTTGTTTTATCTTTAGGTGTAAATGGTAATACTAATAATCTCCAACCTGTTGGGTTTGGTAAACTATCAACTAAAGATTCAGATATATTTTCTGCTCTTATAGTTTTATCTTCAATTTTTTTATTTTCTTCTTGATATTTTTCTTCTAAACCTAGAACTGTTTTAGGTATTTCAGTCGAGTTTGATAACGTTTCCTTGCTCATTTTCCTTAAGCTCCTTTTTGTTTAGCAGGTTAGAGATTTCCTGTAATAAAAATTCGTATGTACGAATTTGTCCAAGTATATACTTGTAATCGGCCATATTGTCAACCCCACCAGAAGTGACCATTGTGGTCAAATTAGTTAGTTGAGTTTTCATGTATTTTTGTAATTTACTTGCTACGTCTACATCTTCCATCTTCTTCTCCTTTTGTTAGTTATATTAACAATTCCACTTACGTAGAGATTTATTAATTCTTGAATTTGGGTCTCTTGCAGTTTTTGCAGAGGTTAATCTTTTCTTCATCCCGCTCATGCGCGCGCAGAAAGATTTTCTTCTATTAGCTGCTTTTGATCCTTTTTTTAATTTACTTGGTTTAGTAGTTACTGCCATAGATAATTTAGAACCAGGATTTGCGGCTCTATAAGATGCAATACCTTTTCTATTTAATCCACCCGCTGGATTTTTACCTTCTTTACGTTGCCATGCAGGAGTTCTACCACCTGATGCCATCATAACTCGACCGTGTCCTCTTAATGCAATATCAGCCATTATTTTTTCTTCCTTTTCTTACCAGCAGCTACACAATTAGGAACTAATCTATTTCCTTTTTTCTTCATACCTTTTTGTTCGTAACCTTTCCAACAAGTTCCTCTTGGCATTATACTAATCCTCCGCTACTCATTTTTTTACGTTTTGAAAATGTTGCAACATTTGTAGGTTTAGGTCCTGTATTACCAGCGGCTCTTTTTCTTGCAACTGCAGAACGTCTTTGACCTTCTGACATTGCTCTAGCTTTTGCTAGTGGTACACATTTTGGATAACCTTTTCTTTTTTCACCTTTAGATCTTCCGCATGGAGCAAAAGAACCATCTTTACGTTTAGAACCAATGTCTACCCATTTCTCTTGAACCCATTTACGTAAGCTCATATTAATATTTTTTTGTAACTTTTCTTCTGTTTTCTAATACACCACCACAACCTTTAGCGATGCCACCTTGTTTATAATTAGATACCATTTTTCTCTCTTGAGAAATACTACCACCACCCATTTTCTTTTTTCGTCCACCAGGAACTATTTTACCTGAACATACTGCGCTCGCATACATGTTCGCGTACGCGCTCGGGTACACTTTAAATTTTGCTTTTGCAGCAGCTTTTCCTCTTGGACAAAGTTTAGCCATTACTTCCAACCTTTTTTAGCAAGTTTAGGGATTCCTTTTTTAACAAGTCCACCTTTTTTATATTCTGGAGTAACTTCAAATTTTAAACCTTCATCTATATCTCTCATCATTTTTGATGGAAATTTCTTTTTTCTTGCTCTTAATTCTTCAATATCTTTTTTATTTTTTTCAACTGTTCCATAAATATCTTCATTTCCTTCTTGAGCTTTTTTTAAATTTCTATCCATTATTTCTTCGCTCTCTTCTTGATATCTTCTTGTTTGACCTATAGTTTTTGCCATTTCACCTTTTATTTTACTTGTTTTTGGGTTTTTAACTTTAGGACTTACGCTTTTAATAACGCCAATACCTTTTAAAATAGTACCTGCCATTATCTTTTGCCTTTCATCATTTTGCCTTTTTTCTTCATTGACATATCTTTAGTTATCATATCAGCTTTTTTAATCATGCCACCTTTTTTCTTAATGACACCTCTACCTTTTAAAACATCTTTAAAAGTTACTTTGCCATCACCAGTTAAATCTGGAAATGCTTTACCGCCTTTTTTAAGTGCTTGTCTTGGTCTTATTTTATAATCGTTTCTCATGTTTTTTCCTATCCGTTTTCTTGTTGTTTATTCGCAGCTGGTTTGTTGGCTATTGTTCTAGCAACTGATTCTGCACTGCGTCCCACGACGTAACCGCCCAAACCTATCTGGAGAAGA
>Ga0208598_1000369_pt1 | contig 12613 bp, 8 predicted proteins | sample LakMenEpi22Jun12_FD_150726 | JGI IMG/M metagenome (GOLD analysis project Ga0208598, IMG submission 150726) | Freshwater microbial communities from Lake Mendota, WI - 22JUN2012 deep hole epilimnion (SPAdes) | ecosystem: Environmental > Aquatic > Freshwater > Lake > Epilimnion/Euphotic zone ... | reverse complement strand
CCCCCCAGTATCAAACCGAGTAGTGCGATACCTGCCAACACATCATACGGAAAGGGCTTACGCCAGATTACATCACCCGTGGGTACAAATCGCTTTGTAATAACTTGAAGGGAGTCATACACATAGGTAGAAGCATTAAAACTGTAGACCCACCCATTGTGAAAATAGCTGAGCGAATTATCTTGCATTCGGAGTAGTGTTTGCATAAGACTGGGGTCGCTTACAAATGAAATTCGGTTGCTCAGAAAGTCCATATAATAAATTCCCTTGGTAAACCCAAGCAGAAGCCCCCGCTCGGACGGATGACAACTCCAGTTAGCGGACTTAAACATATTCAAGGCATTTTCGGTAATCACCCCCATCTCTTCCCATACACCCCTTTTTACATCAAGGCGGTAGGAAACAGGATCGATCAAAATACCATTATCGGTTGCCAAAAGTCCATCGTTTATGATTGTTTGATAAGGCACATACACAAACCGGCCCCCGGTATCTGTCCAAGCATAATACTTATTGCCACCTATCAAGGGCACATGCACCTCCCGGCTTGTAGGGGCTATATCCCATTCTTTATTCACATAAGTGTATTTGCGAAGCAGACCATTCGACTTCCAAAAACCATAACCTCCCAGCTCATAAATACTACCCTGGCTATAAAAAAGATAGGACCCGATGTTGTAATTATAATTGACTGTTCGGTCCATTCTCACAAAATAGAGAAGGGAGTCTCCCCTGTCCTCCATACGGTAGAGTTTTCCGCTGCGGCCAAAATGCAGCACAAGACCCTCTGGCGTAACCAGGTACTCTACTGACAGTCCCTTCAAAAAGGGAGACCTGAAATTGATATATACGTCGCTCCCTACACCTTGCAAACAGGATATGCCTGCTTCTCTTTTCTGGAGATCGGTAAAAAATTTCGATCGCCTAATGCTAACCACAGAGTCCACCACCTCCTGACCGAAGGCAGTGGCTGAAGCTAAAAGGAAAAAAAATACAAGTAAGAGCCGCATTTTATATTAATAAATTGATTTTCAGATTAATAAGTGGTTAGTAACCTAAAAGGGTAAATAAACATCTTTGCTAATATATAGGAAATAACCTGTAATTGAACCAATAACTTAACCTATTTTAAAAACTAATTCAAGGCATGATGTAAAATTGTGATGCAATTGGTTACTAACCATTTTGCAAAGAAAAAAGGGGGCCAAGCCATTAACCTTTTATCTTATCCTAGAAAATTCAACGTGCAAAAAGAACCTGCAGTAGCCGGCTTCCAAGCAGAAGATTACCTTTCCCTGCTGGCAGCAGCGGTAGCTGCAGGTTCTGTTTTTTTTCCTTGGTTTCAAGTTGAGGTTGTAACTAGCCGATCTGGCTACACCACCTTTCAACAATATGGTTTCTTTAACGGGACGTACCTAGAAGGGGGATGGGCCGGCCTTTCGCTCGCACTTTGTTGCCTTGTTACGGCCTTCTTAAAGATAAAATGGGGTACCCTGGCTGGCCTCTGCAATGTGTTGATCGGATTGAGTTATTTATTGGGTTGGGTCGACCTTTCAGCAAAATTTTTAACAGCCGATTCCAGCAAAAGCAACGCCATGTTGCTGGCCGAACCGCAAACGGGCTTGTACCTCTTTATTTTTTCTTCTTTTGCTTGCTTGATGATCACATCCCGAACACACTATGCATCTCGGGTATTCTGACCGAATCAAACCCTTTTTTTAGTAGCCTATCACGCAGGTCTTGCTGCACCTCATACTCCCCGTGTACTAAAAAAAGCTCCTGCACTTTCTTAGGGTCTTGCTGAGCCAACCACTGGCAGAGATCATCGTAATCGCCATGTGCGCTCATGCTACGGATCTGCTCGATGCTGGCATGCACTTCGTGCACTACCCCATAGATGCTTACTTCTTTTTGGCCACTAAGTAATCTGCCGCCCAACGAGCGAGGCTCACAATACCCGGTAAACAAGATGCGGTTTCGGCTATTTTCGACAGTGTTACTCACATGATGCTTTACTCGCCCGGCGTCGGCCATGCCGCTGGCAGCGATGATGACCATGGGGCCGTTCTCAAAATTGAGTTGCTTGGATTGCTCCACGGAGCGTATGTATTTTAGCTGCGGAAAACCAAAAGGGTCCGCATCATGTTGCATGATCTGCTGAATGGTCTTGTTAAAATAGGATGGAAAGCTTTTTACGATCTCGGTAGCCTCTACACTCAACGGACTATCCAAATACACGGGCACGGCAGGTAGCCTGTTCTCTAATTCCAATTGGTTTAAAAAATAGAGCAGCTCCTGCGTTCTGCCTACACTAAACGCTGCAATAACAAGCTTTCCCTTTCGCTGCAGGCAGGTTTCTTCGATATGCCGAAGCAAAAGATCTGGCGTGGTAATATGAAGAGGATGCAGTGAGCCACCATAGGTAGACTCCATGATTATCACATCGGCCTGAGAGAATGTAGCGGGAGAGCGAAGAATGGCATCACCATAGCGGCCAATATCGCCACTAAAGGTCAACTGGCGCATAGCACCCCCTTCGCTATAACGAAGATGCACTGCCGCACTGCCAATAATGTGGCCAGCGTCGGTAAACTGCGCTTGTACTCCGGGCAGCACCTCAACCCAGTTATTATAGTCGGCGATCTCAAAGAAAATGGAGCAGGCACTAGCCTCATCGGCCGTATAGAGTGGTTGCAACAGCGGTAGACCTTGCAACTTTCTTCGCTTGTTTACGTAGCGTATCTCATCCTCTTGGATCTTGGCAGAATCCTCCAAGAGCACCTGCGCCAATGCACGGGTAGCGGGCGTGCACCAGATCTTTCCTCTAAATCCTTCGGCAACCAGCCGGGGAATCAAACCGCAATGATCTATATGCGCATGGCTAAGCAGCAGCACATCGACTGCAGTGGGATCAAATCCAAAGGAACGATTGAGTCGGTCGGTGTCTTTTCCCATTCCTTGAAAAAGACCGCAATCGAGCAAGACCTTTCGGCGATCGGGTAACTCTACCAAATGCTTTGAACCGGTAACGGTCCGGGCCGCACCATGGAAACTGATCTTCATTTTTACTGATTGGATGTACTAGTAAGTTACCTATTTTCTTTTGAAAGACCAGGTAAATACAAAGCGAGCCACCACCTCACCTTGCCGATTTGTTCCAATGGCGGTGGCAGTAATAGTCTCCGATTCACCGCTGCTGATGGCCTGCGATATGGCCTTTTCGAAGAGCATCCCATCTGAGCAAACGAACCGAATGGCACCGGTCGCTTTTTTAACGAAGTGTGACTCCATCGATACGACTAACATGGATACGGATGGCGATCGCTTGTAGATACGCGCCATGGCCAAGACTCCGGTACTCATTTCAGCCGCCATGGCCAGTGAGGCAAAATAGATGGATCGAAAAGGATTTTGTGAGAGCCAATGCAGCGAGATGCGAACGGTAGCTTGCTCTAGTGTTGCCCTTTCAATGCTCAGCCCCGATAGAAATGCCGCAGGCAACTTCCAGAGCAAATAGAAGCGAAACAACAGTGGATGATTGACAATGCGAAGAAAGGGGTTTTGCATAAGATTATTCGATACTGATTTGTAGGGCGAGCAGGTCTTCCATACTCTCTCTTCTCCTAATAAGATGCAGTTGGCCTTGTTTTATGAGAACCTCGGCCGGACGAAATCTTGCGTTATAAGAAGAGGCCATTTCAAATCCATAGGCCCCCGCGGTATGAAAGGCGATCAGATCTCCCTCTCTGAGTTCCGGCAGCATCCTTGCAATGGCAAAATCATCGGTCTCGCAAACATTACCGGTCACCTGGTATGCACCAAGCGGGCCTTCTGGATTACTAAGGTTACTAATATGATGATAGGCGTCATAGAACATCGGGCGAATAAGATGATTGAGTCCGCTGTCCACGCCGGCAAAACAGATCGTTTCAGTGGGTTTGATGACGGTAACGGTGGCAAGCAGATAGCCCGCTTGCGCCACCAGAAATTTTCCAGGCTCGAACCAAACTTGCAGACGCCTCCCTGTCTTTTTTTCAAATTCTGAAAATGCATGTTCGATCGCTTGTGAGAGTTCATCGAGATCGGTCTCCTTCTCTTCGGGCCGGTAGGGCACCTTGAACCCTCCTCCCAGATCGATAACCGATACGGTCAAAAAACGGGTCGCAAGCTCTAGCAGGAGTTGCACCCCCTTTACAAAAACAGACGCATCGGCGATCTCACTGCCCGTATGTATATGCAAAGTGCGCAACTGAAGCTGATGCGCGTTGACCAATTGCTCGAGGTCCGCGAGCTGCTCAACCGGAATTCCGAATTTACTGCCGGCATGACCGGTAGAGATCTTGACGTTGCCCCCGGCCATAATATTAGGACGAAGTCGTACTCCGATCGGATAGCTGCTTCCGTAAGTGGCAGCGAATTTTTTGAGATTCGACAAACTATCGATAGTAACAGACACGCCTAAAGAAACTGCTTCTTGAATCTCCGAAAAAGCAACGCTGTTAGAAGTATATAAGATCTTGTCGGGAGAAAAGCCAGCCTTTAAGGCCAATTTGACCTCGTTGATCGAGCTGCAATCGATCGAACACCCTATGGCCAGTATATGTTTTAAAATAGAGAGGTTCGTTAGTGCCTTGGCGGCATAAAAGAAGCGCGTATCGGTATTGGAAAATGACCTGACGAGTTTTTGATACTGAACCGAAATGGATTCGGCATCGTACACGTACAGGGGAGTGCCGTAAGTACCTGCGGCGCGGACCAACTCTTCTCTGGTAACAGGCATAAAGCGAAGATAATAAGATCAGGCTTCTTCTTCGGGAAGGGTATCCTTAATGGCAGTGGGCTCAACGAGTTGCTCTGCCAGCACTTCTTTGATGGTGGGAAGATCCTCGGAAGAATTGATGCCGAAGTAATCCATAAAATTGCGCGACGTAGCGTAAACGAGCGGATGACCGGGCAGCTTTTCGTTACGGCCGGCAATTACGATCAGCTCTTTTTCCAGCAGTTTCTGCACCGCGTAATCGGAACTTACACCACGAATAGACTCGATCTCGCCCTTGGTAACGGGCTGCTTATAGGCAATAATGGCAAGCGTTTCGAGCGATGCAGGTGAAAGGCGCTTCAAAAACTTATCGCCATTCAGTTGGGCAATGGTCTTGTGAAATTCTTTTTTTGTCAAAAACTGCCAGCCACCGCCACTTTGAATTACCTCGAATGAATAAAACTCCGTGGCATATTTCTCGGTAATGGCTTGCAAGGCGGCCTCTGTTTGATCGGAAGAAATTCGATCTTCCAAAAATCCGAGGGCATTGTTGACAAGGTCCGTGAGCTCGGCAGTAGACAGCGGCTTATCGCTGGCAAAGATCAGCGCTTCAATATGGGGAACGATGGCGGATACGTCTGGCATGGTTAATTCGGTTCAACAAAATACAAATTAGTACAAAATGGAGGCCAAAAGTTCTTCACAACACGCTGGCATCAACTTATCCTTGCAAGGCAGCAGCACCACTCACGATCTCTGTCAGCTCGGTGGTAATGGCAGCCTGACGGGCACGGTTGTAAGAGATCTTGAGATTACGCAACATCTCGTTGGCATTTTCGCTGGCCTTATCCATTGCCGTCATACGGGCTCCGTGTTCTGAAGCGTTTGAGTCAAGCACCGCCTTATAAAGTTGTGTATTGAGGATCTTGGGCATCAGCTCGGCGATCAGTACGTCCTTGTCAGGGTCATAGATAAAATCGGCCTGCACAGCACCCTCCTTTTTTTCTACGCGGGGGATGGGCAAGTAACGCTCTACCACAAAACGCTGAGTGGCGGCATTTTTAAATTGGCTATAGACGATCTCCACTACATCAAACTCCTTATTCATGAAGGCCTCCATGGCTGCGGCGGCAGCTTCTTGCACTTTTTCAAAACTCAGCTGCAAGAAAACATCCCTGAAACGAGCATCCGTTTTGTAGGCTCCTTTGCTCAGGTTCTCGTAGGCTTTTTTGCCGATGTTCCAAATGGTCACATTCCCTTTGCTGTAAGGAACGGCATATTTTTCGGCAATGGTCGACTTGACCAACTTGATCACATTGGCATTGAAGGCACCCGCCAATCCACGGTCACTGCTAATGGCAATGATGAGAACTTTTTCTACTGGGCGCTCAGCGGCCAAGGCCATCCCGGCACCGGCCTCGCTATTGCTCACGATATTGGTGAGCATATCCTGCAACTTTTGTGCGTAGGGTCTCATCTGGACGATGGCCTCTTGCGCGCGTCTTAATTTTGCGGCACTGACCATCTTCATTGCCTTGGTAATCTGCTGGGTACTCTGAACCGACTTGATCCGGCTCCTGACCTCCTTTAACTGACCTGCCATGAATGCTTATTTGGGGGGCAAAGTTATGGGTTTTTTTTGGCTTATCTTTGCCCACTTATGCTAGGTTACCTGTCAAAATTATTCGGCGGCAGCAAGTCCGAAAAGGACGTGCGCAAAATTGAGCCTCTTGTAGGCCAGATCAACCAGTTCTTTACTAGTTATCAACAGCTGAGCAACGATGAGCTCCGAGGCAAAACGGGCGAATTCAGAGAGCGGATCAAGGCACACCTGCAAGCCATCGACCAAGAGATCGCCGACAAGAATCAAGCGGCCGAGCAACTCTCTTTCGAAGATCTAACGGGCAAAGATGCCATTTACCAAGAGGTCGACCAACTTCGAAAAGAGAGAAACCAGCAAATTGAGCAGGTGCTCAACGAGCTGCTGCCCGAGGCATTTGCCGTTGTTAAGGAGGCGGCCCGGCGCTTTAAAGAAAATTCTACGCTCACCTCTACCGCCACCGCACTTGACCGCGACCTGAGCGTTAAAAGAAATTACATTACCATCGAGGGCGATCAGGCGATCTACCAGAACAGCTGGACCGCTGCCGGAGCCAGCATTACCTGGAACATGGTTCACTACGATGTGCAATTGATAGGGGGTATAGTCTTACACCAGGGCAAGATCGCAGAGATGGCTACGGGAGAAGGAAAAACCTTGGTCTCTACCCTTCCTGCTTACTTAAATGCTCTACCTGCCCAAGGGGTTCACCTGGTAACTGTAAATGACTATCTGGCCCGACGTGACCAGGAATGGAACGGCACCCTCTTTGAATGGCTTGGCATTACGGTAGACTGCATCGATAAGCATCAACCCAACAGCGAAGAGAGAAGAAAAGCCTACTTGGCCGATATTACCTACGGCACCAACAACGAATTTGGATTTGATTACCTGCGCGACAATATGGTCCATAATCCCGAAGAGATGGTGCAACGCAAGCATCACTTTGCGATGGTCGACGAGGTAGACTCCGTATTGATAGACGACGCCAGAACACCACTGATCATTTCGGGTCCGGTTGCCAAGGGAGAAGACCAGCAATATCATATTCACAAGCCCCGCATTCAGCAGCTGGTCACAGAGCAAGAAAAGATCGTTCGCAATTGTCTGAACGAGGCCAAGCGACTGATCGGTGAGGGAAAAGACGATCCTAAAGAGGGCGGACTCTATCTGTACCGTGCGCATCGTGGGCTTCCCAAATACGGGCCGGTCATCAAATACCTCAGCGAACCCGGCATTAAGGTAAAAATGCAGAAGGCCGAGAACTATTATTTGCAGGACCAACAACGATTGATGCATGTGGTCGACGAAGAGCTGCTTTTTCATATTGACGAAAAGAACAACTCGGTAGATCTTACCGACAAAGGACTGGCTGCGATTACCCGTAGTGGAGAAGATCCGGAGTTCTTCGTTCTGCCGGACATTGGCGTAAAGTTGGCCGAGGTAGAAAAAAGTGCCGCCGCCAACGAAGAACTTTTACAGCAAAAAGAGGCGCTACTCAACGAGTACTCGCAAAAAGCCGATCGGATCCACACGGTACAACAACTGCTAAAGGCTTATACACTTTTTGCCAAAGACGTAGAGTATGTGATCATTGACGGGGCCATCAAAATAGTAGATGAACAAACCGGTCGTATCATGGAGGGCCGCCGCTATAGTGACGGCCTGCACCAGGCGCTAGAGGCAAAGGAGAATGTAAAGATCGAAGCGGCCACACAGACCTATGCGACCATTACGTTGCAGAATTATTTCAGAATGTATCATAAGCTGGCCGGTATGACCGGTACGGCCGAAACGGAGGCTGCTGAGTTATGGAGCATCTACAAGTTAGATGTGGTGAGCATTCCTACTCACATCAGTATGATCCGTCAAGATCGCGACGACTTGGTGTACAAGACAAAGAGAGAAAAGTACAAGGCTGTTATCGACGAGATCGAAACCCTTCGAAATGCGGGCAGACCCTGTCTGGTGGGCACCACTTCTGTAGAGGTGAGCGAACTGCTCAGCAGGATGCTCCAACAAAAAAAGATCCCCCACAACGTACTCAACGCAAAGCAGCATGCCCGCGAAGCACAAGTGGTTACCGAGGCAGGACTGGCCGGTGCGGTAACGATCGCTACCAACATGGCGGGTAGAGGAACCGATATTAAACTCGGACCGGGTGTTAAAGAAGCCGGAGGGCTGGCCATCATCGGTACCGAGCGACACGAGAGCCGCCGGGTAGACAGACAGCTGCGAGGCCGTGCCGGTCGCCAGGGCGATCCGGGCAGTAGCCAATTCTATGTTTCGCTAGAAGACGACCTGATGCGGATGTTCGGCAGTGAGCGAATCGCAGGACTCATGGATAAGCTCGGATACAAAGAAGGCGATGTGATTCAGCACAGCATGATCAGCAACAGCATTCAGCGTGCACAGAAAAAAGTAGAGGAAAACAATTTTGGTATCCGCAAGCGGTTGCTCGAATACGACGACGTTATGAACATGCAACGTAACGCCGTTTACAAAAGACGCAACCATGCCCTTTTTGGTGAACGACTTGCCCTAGACATTGACACGGCATTTGCCTCTATTGCAGAGGGTCTGGTGGGATCGTTCCGCGAGCAGGGCGATTATGAAGGTTTCAAAATGGCCTGTATCATGAACTTTGGCCTGGAAACATCCATAACCGAACAAGCCTTTTTAAAAGAAGACGCCGACAAGGTGGCCGATCAGCTCTACCGTGAGGCCACACATCGCTATACCGAACACAAAAAAATATTGCAGCAACAATCGGTACCCGTTTTCAAGAACATTCGCCTAACGCAAGGACAGCAGATCGAGAACGTGGTGGTTCCCTTTACCGATGGAAGAAAAGGTTACAATGTATTGGTCAACCTAAGCAAAAATATTCAAAGCGATGGCGCTGAGCTGGGCCAGTCATTGGAAAAAACCATTACCCTGGCCGTTATAGATGATGCTTGGAAAGAGCATCTGCGCGCCATGGACGACCTGAAGCAAAGCGTACAAACAGCTTATCTGGAACAAAAAGACCCATTGGTGATCTATAAAATGGAGGCCTATCAGCTATTCAGAAACATGACGGCCGAGCTCAATAAGAATATCGTTGACTTCTTATGTCGTTCCGCATTGCCGGCACAGGCCGCCGAGGCCCCCTTGCGCGAAGGAAGACAGCAACGAACCGATATGAGTCGGATGCGCGCCAACAAAGAAGAGGTAGATCGGGCTGGCGAGGATTATGCGGCCAACGAGAATGATCGGCCCGCTCCTTTAACGTCAGGCCCCCGCATTGGCCGTAATGATCCTTGCCCTTGCGGAAGCGGCAAGAAGTTCAAGCAATGTCACGGAAGAGAGTAACGATCAGAATCCTTTCTTTGGCTTTATCTCGTATTTCTGCTCGAAGCGATCGTTGAGAAGCTTGTGCTTATCGGTCAGATCTATTTTACGACCCTGTATATAGGCTGCCGTTACATTACTGCTGCGCATATCGAGCAGATCGCCATTGCTCACCACAATGTTGGCATCCTTTCCCACTTCGATACTACCTGTTTTATCGGACACTCCCATAATTCGAGCTGCATTGAGCGTGATGGCGGCTAGGGCCTCTTCTTTTCCAAGACCATAGGCTGCAGCGGTTCCCGCATTGAACGGAAGGTTGCGCCCACGTGTCTGTGAGTCATCATCCGAAATAGCGAAAAGTACACCGGCCTTTTGCAACTGCGCAGCGGTCTTGTAGGGCTGGTCCACATCATCATCAGTGGCAGTGGGCAAGCTATGAGGTTGTTGTAAGATGACCGAGACCTTATGCTCACGCAGCAGATCGGCCACTTGGTAACTTTCACTACCACCAACGATCACCATATCAAATCCAAATTCTTTGACAAAGTCAAGGGCCACCAGAATCTGACGCACGGTGTTGGCATGCACATAAAGACGCTGCTTCTTATTGAGCAAGGAACGAACCGCCTCGAACTTCAGATTGGTTTTCTCGGGCGATGAGAGCTGGTAATAGACACTGGCTTCTCTGAAAAAAGATTTAAGTCCTTCAATTTTTTCCAGTCCTTCCTTAACGGGATCTCCGGCAGCCTGGCCACCACCAAATCCACCAAAACCACCTCCCCTGCCACCAAAGGCCGGACGAGGCAATAACGATGGCATGTATACATGCATACCTGCATCGGTACTATAAGCGGCATCTTCCCAGTTCCAGGCATCTAACTGCACCACAGAAGAACTACCGGCCACGAAATTTCCCTGTGGCACAACATTGGCCAGCAAGATCCCATTGGAGCGAAGGGTATTGATAACTTTAGAATCAGAATTGTAGGCCACGATCGAGCGAACGCTTGGATTGAGTTCACCAATCTCTCTGGCATCTTGTGTGGCGCGAACCGAACTGATCTCGTTCAATCCTAAACTGCTATTGGGTAAGATCAGACCAGGGTACAGGTCTTGTCCCTGCAGGTCGGTAACCATCGCATCGGCAGGAATTACAATATTATTTCCAACGGCCTCGATCTTTCCGTTGGTCACTTTAATGGATCCTTTGCTGATCACCTGGCCATTGCCCACATGAATGGTGGCGTTGGTCAAATAGTACGATCCCTTTTGCTCTTTGGCAGGCAAGACGGTCTCTTGCGCCTGCAAAACACAAACAGAAAGAGCCAGGGTAATGGATAAAAATATCTTTTGCATAAGGGTCAATTTTAATCTTGTTGGGTTTCATCGTTATCAATTACGAGCAGTCCATGGCTATGACCATGATCGTGGCACGTGTGCATAAGCTGATAACTGGGTTGGGCGGGAATGGTGGGTGCACCGGAGCGCTTTTCGCCGTTCATTTTGCGAACCAGGCGCAGTCTCTCTGCTTCTACTTGCTTTTGCAGTTGCTCATCGCGCACTCTATCGAAATAAATAGTTCCATCAACGATAGTATAGAGCGATTTTGCGTAGATGCTAAGCGGATTGTCGCTCCACAGCACCACGTCGGCATCCTTGCCGGTGCGAAGACTTCCTACTTTATCGTCTACATGCAACATAATGGCAGGATTGAGGGTCACCATCTTCAGAGCCTCTTCTTCGGTCACACCACCGTACTTGACGATCTTGGCGGCCTCCTGGTTCAAGCGACGGGCCATCTCGGCATCATCACTATTTATAGCTACCGTTAGGCCAACTCGCTGCATAATCGCAGCATTGTAGGGAATGGCGTCTTCGACTTCCATTTTATAGGCCCACCAATCAGAGAAAGTAGATGCGAACGATCCATGCTCTTTCATTTTATCGGCCACTTTGTATCCTTCTAAAATATGAGTAAAGGTATTTACCGTATACCCCATGCGGTTGGCTACTTCCATAGCGGAGTTGATCTCGCTTTGCACGTAAGAGTGACAGGTAATGAATCTTTTTTTCTCAAGGATCTCTACCAGTGCGTCGAGTTCGAGATCTCTGCGAGGCGCTACCGGCATGGTCAGGCCTTTTTTATTCTTGGCGCTCTCGTAGGTCTTTTTGTTCGTTTCGTACGCTGCCCAGGCACGTTGATAATCTTTGGCACGAGTAAAGGCATCGACCAATATCTGCTCCACGCCCATTCTTGTGTCGGGATAACGATTATTGCCCAATGGAGAAGAGGAACGCTTTACGTTTTCACCCAATGCAAATTTGATCTGTCCGGGCCAGCCTTTGAACTTAAGGTCCTCATCGCCGGCTCCCCAACGGAGTTTAATCAACTGGGTTTGTCCGCCAATGGTATTGGCAGATCCGTGTAAGATATGAGAGGTGGTAACCCCTCCGCTCAACTGGCGATAGATATTGATATCATCCGGATTTAAATTATCGGCAATGCGCACTTCGCTTGTTACCGACTGCCCTCCCTCGTTAATGGAGGCCGCAGCAATATGAGAGTGCTCGTCTATGATACCAGGCGTAACGTGCTTACCGGTGCCATCGATGACCTTGGCCTCAGGATCGGACAAATTCTTACCGACCGCTGCAATTTTTCCTCCCTTGAGCAGCACATCGGTTTCTTTGAGTATACCTTCTTTTTCATTGGTCCATACCGTTGCATTTTTGATGAGGATGGTCTCTGTCTTGGGTTGATTGCCCTCTTCCCATCCAAAGGGAACAAAAGGATAGATCACCTTTCCTACTAGTGGCATATCTTTTTTCTTGGCTGAGTCTGCAGCGGCAGGCGTACTCAACTTGACCAGACTGGCGGTCCAGGTAAGTGGATTGCCCAGCGAATCTGTTCCCACTCC
>Ga0208598_1000366_pt1 | contig 12647 bp, 19 predicted proteins | sample LakMenEpi22Jun12_FD_150726 | JGI IMG/M metagenome (GOLD analysis project Ga0208598, IMG submission 150726) | Freshwater microbial communities from Lake Mendota, WI - 22JUN2012 deep hole epilimnion (SPAdes) | ecosystem: Environmental > Aquatic > Freshwater > Lake > Epilimnion/Euphotic zone ... | reverse complement strand
CCTATTCACATCTCTAGTCCACAGTGTAAGTGATAGTTATAATTGTTATAGTTGTGTACAAGTTTTGAGGTCGATTCACCCGGCCTAAACTATCACTAATCTGTTTTTTTAAATACTCTAGCGGTCAGTTCACCTGATTTTACTATCTTATTTTATCTTCTTTTCTTTATATTTTTTCTTTTTATCTTTTTTTGGGTAACATGGATTTGGTCACTCCTAACTTTCGTTTGGCCGAATCCGTCTTGGAAACTTTGTCTGAGAGCCAATTGGAGTGTTATATTTGTCAACATGGCCCTCGTGAATTCGAGACTCAGAAGCTCCGGGATATTGTCGCGGCTAATATGCAGCCAGACATCTATCCCAAGCGAAAAGACGTCTATCTTGCTCTTGCCATCTACTTGTACAGGGCAGGGCATACACGCACTGTTCTAAATGCCCTCCAGTTCGAGGGATTCGTTCCCGGTCCTTCTCCTGATAGAAGGATGGACGAGTCAACTGACTTCGGTCAGCCGCGCTGGTGGAGCTCGTATGAGTGGGCACTAGGCGGCCGGCGTCCGACTTTCAGGGGTAAGACGATCTGGAACTGGCAGCCGCTGTTAGGCTTAGGGCAAAAATAGGCCGTGTGTAATATACCGCAACTAATATGTGATAGTAATATGTGATATGTAATTATGCTTTAATTTTTTTCCGGTGCCGGCTACTTTTTGTTGTACATATTTTTGAATAGTTTATATGCCGGTACCTCTTTGCCATTTGATATATCACTGCACCGGTTTTGACAAATTTACATTGACTTGTCCGGTGTCAGATAACTTGTACATTCTTTAAATAATTTGCCAGTGTAAGTTGTACAAAAATATCTAGATTTACATACAAAACAAATATAAAAAATAAAAAAAATAAAAAAAAATAAAACACATAAAACTTTTCCAGGTATTGAATGAACCAGACGTTACTCCATGATACTAGTCAATATAGTCCCGGTGGTCTAGTGGTTAGCGTCACAGACTCTGGTGGGGGGGGTACGGGGTTCGATTCCCCCCACACCACTTCTTTTTTTTGCGCTATCAGATAATAAGCGAGATTCAAAAATTATGTATTTCTTTTTTTACTTTGCAGCTTAACAAAAAATAATAATAAATATCAAATTTTGAACAAATCAGTTGTTATTCTAAAATTCTAAAATTCTAGTCTATGACTTTCCAATGGTCTAGAGGTTAGCGCCACCGACCAGATGGCTGGGGGGGCACGGGGTTCGAATCCCCTTACCTCTTTATTCCACTGTTGGAATATGTAAAAAAGTTAGGAGGTTCTTTTTCTTTGCGGCTAAATAAAATAATAAATCCAATAAAATAAAATCAAAATAATTTCAGATCAATGTTATTCTACAATGCCAGATCTTGTCATCCTGGTGGTCTAGTGGATAGTGTCACCGACTCAGGCGGCGGGGTACAAGGTTCGTATCTCAACATTGACACTTCTCCTACATACGCCTCCAGTAAATAAGTTCTGTTTTATTATCGATGATTTTTTAGATGAGCCCCTGTATGTTATAATAGATATCTCCAATAGATTGTTTATGGTGGATCCAATTTTTGTCTTATATGGTTTTAGGTGCTAAACAATTTTTCCACATTAGGACACCAGGGCAATTGGGGCCCCCCCCCTCTCCGTCCGTACGCGTGGCTGGTCAGCGTAGGTGAAGGGGGGAGGGGATACGCTGTATAAATATGAACGGAAGCACATTTAATAGGTTATACCAATATGGCTACCAACGCTTCTACATCGGCTGTGTCTGGGTGTGCTGGAGATGAGCCTGGGCGTGAAAATGACAGGTATGTATGTATATAAGGAATCTCATTCTTTAGCTTTTAGTACCGTATACAATGTCAGCTGTTTTCTTCTTCTTCTTCTTCTTCTTCTTTTTTTCTTCGTCTCTCTATTTCTCATGGTGTTTATTCTCGCCATCCTTGTTTTTTCGTCTAACACGTAAGACCCGAAGGTTTTTTTCTGGAAGATATTTACCTAAGAATCGCAATAAATAAACGCATCGCATGTTTGAACTACCTACTACAGTAAATGCATTTGTGGAAAGGGGGGGCGGGAGGGATCAGTTTTCTTTTAATGAAAATAAGAACATACAGTTTGATATGATTTGACGATTTATTTAAATTTTATATAAAAAATCACAATAATTCAAAAGACTTTACGCCATATGGATCACTGTTTCTTTCAGCATGAGGACCTAAAAAAATCATCAGTATTAGACAAATATTTACAAAAGTACTTTTCAGGAAAGAAAAGATTTTCGGAGCATGCCACGACATCGTGCGGGTGTCAAAGAACTCTTCTGATGCTTTCAGGTAAAAATATTTAGGTTTATTGAACTCTGCATCATCTTCCGCCTCTTATATTGTGTCGGAGGATGTTAGGATCAATCCTAGGCCTATTGTAATTTTTAACAGTCCTCCGTTCTAATAATTTGGGCTATTTCTAACACACTTGCAGTTGTATAATTTAAATATTTTTGAATCATATCCCCCCCACCTTCCTCTTTTTTTTGCTCGTTTAATATTGCTTTGAAGAATGATATTATCATATCCGTTGACCACCGTTGACCGCCCGACCGACCGACCATTGACTATTGTAAAATGTATTTTTTTTTATTTTTCAGGGGAATCCTGTACATCATCTTCCGCATCATCGTGTATATCAACGAGAAGGAGCTGGGGCAGCTGGGGCAGCTGGTGCTTGTCATCAGATGTAATAGACTGCATCTTATGCCGCTATCATCCTGCAGGGATGATTCGGATATGGTGGTCGTGCTGGAACACCTTTTAGGGTAACTTTTAATTTTTTTGAGTTCAATTTTTTGAGTTCAACTTTTTGAAATAATAATATCGAGGAAAATATAGGAAGGCTTTCACACAATGTTTTGCAAATATTATCCAAACTATTGCTTTAATCAGACCATGCCGTGAAAAACAAACGAGATCAAAATGATCAGGACCGTGGATTTTTTTCTATAAATTTTTTTTGTTCAGGCTACTGATAAAGCCGACTCCCCCTGAAGTGACCGAAGTGCCCGATGCTGGTATATGTGAGTGTGGAGCTCGGTTGCGAACAGAATTCAGACAGGTAAGAAAATGTTCTCATTATACAGAGTTCCAAAATGTCAGAATTTGCTCCCCCCCGCCCCGCCCCGCCCCGCCCCTCTTTCTTCAGCGAACGTCCTATTTCCTCCCCCCATCGGAAACCAAGGATTTTAATCCGGATCTTCTATCCCTTTAATCCGTATCCACAGAGCTGATCTTTTTTGTAAATTAAAATTTTAAAACAATTTTTTCTCCGTTTTAGGAAAGAGTCTCCCGATCCATCACACCACAGGTGTCACGGCCAGCATCACCAATTCCACCCTATGAAGATGAGGATGAGGAGTGTATAGTGGTTGATGACAGCGACGTCAACAACGACAACGAGGGCAACTGTCCCAACCTCAACGAGATAATGACGAAAGAAGAACTAGAAATGGTGGCAGCTATTATGGAGGATCTTCCCCCAGAGGTAGCAGAGCTCATGATGGTGGACGATGACGCCGGCCTCAACAACAACAACAACAACCTCAACGAGATACCGAATGAAGAAGAAGAAGAAGAACGAGCAATGGTGGCGAGGATCCAGTTGGACTTGCCAGAGCTCATGCTGGTGGACGACAACAACAACAGAGTAGTCAGTTACGAAGACCTAATTGCCTCCTTTGTCAACGGATAATTTAATAAATTGAGTATTATCTTAGATTAGTCTTTGTCGTTCACCATTTGTATTTTTCTCTATGTAATTTATATATATATATATAAATTGTGTTTTAAAATAAATTAATGATTAACGCTTTATCTTTTTTTTTACTGCATACTGTAGACTTTTGTAATTCGACGGAAATAAACAGTAGTCTTAAGATTAGCGTAAAAACAGTTGCATAACTATATTGTTGTTGTTGTTGTTGTTGTTGTTGTTGTTATGAAAATGGGGTGAAACATTAAGTTTGTAAGTTATATCGTACAGTGAAAAAAGGTTGCGCGTAAAATATACATATGTCGTCTTTTATGCCATTTTTCTTTTTTTGACCTTATAATCAAAAGCAGGTTCCTTTTAACTTTTAACGTTTCTTTCATCCTACTTTAAGCTGACTTTAAGCTTGTTTTTAATTCTGCTATTATAATGGAACTATGAATTTAGCTATAGTTTCGTGAATCGCTTGACTAATTTGTTTACATCAGGTGAATTTTAAATCTCAAATAAAGGATGTTGAAGGATTTTAAAAAATAATTTACCTGTTGGCTAGCTCCAACTTTAACTCCATAAAATGGGGTTAAAGTATTTTTAGCTGTGTTAGTAAGACGTCTTGAACAAATTTTTCCCACCACGTTAGCTAATTTTCCTGCACAAGTATAATACATATGTATTAAATCATATATATATATATATATATATATAAATTTACATTAGTTTACTCACCATAATTTAAACTGTATTTAAAATTTAAGGCGGTACGTTCTGCTTTGTTTAGATTAATGCGTACTCGGTCTCCAATTTTATATTTATAGAATCGATCTTGTTGTTGAGGTATTATTGTCGTTGCTGGCTTTGTAAAAAATTCAATAAGTTCATTCATTTGAGATTTGTAGTCGGGTTTGCTTCTATTTATGCTGTCAAGTACAAACCGAAGATTATCTTTCCATTTGTTTAATGCCTCGCCTAAACAATAGGATTTTTTAATTTATGCAATGGGGGTCAAGGGGTGGTGGTGGTGGTGGTATTACCTTCGAATTTCAGTCTAATTGCCATTCTAGTTTTTATTTCTCCAATAGCGCGTTCGGCCATAGAGCGTTTCCAGTAGGGCTCCGCATGTATTTTTATTTGTAACTTATTTAGGATATCTTTTTGGATGGCTTTAGACCGTAGTGCAGTTTCGCCATCAAAAAGTAAAGTTTTTACTTTTTGAAATTCACGCACCTGAACATTTTATTTTTTAATTTGTTGACTATGGTGAAGGACTAATAATAAATAGTACCTTTGACATAGCTTCCAGGGCTTTTATGAGGGTGTCACTTTTTAAATCTTTGATAGGAAAGGCGAAAACTGTTTTACTGAATGTTTGGACCGCACAGAAAAATGCCCCATATTTTTTATTTTTATAATTGAAGAAGCCTAGGAAAAAATTTATATATATATATATATATATATATTAGGATAAGTTGAAAAAAATAAAGTAGGGGTACTGTACCAATGTCTCCCTGTGCGAAAAACGGAGAACGGAACGAGGAAGGTGTTGTTTTTTTCCACATGTGACTGTTTGAAATATGTCCTGGATCAGGACCTGGAAAAAAATAATTTCTAACTAGTTTCAATTAAAAAGATGAGAGGGGGGGGGGAGTTTTACCTAAGGCATGGCGAAGTTGTAATTTTTCACTGACATTCATTATGTCAGTAGGATACATGCGTAATTGTCGACCCCATTGCAAAACTAATTTCCAAGGTGGAGCTCTTAAATTCTCTCGCATGTAAACGTCACATTTTTTTTCTGCAATAATATATATATATATATATATATGTATATATTTGTATAAATTAATAAAAGGGAAGAGAGATATAATTACCTAATTTGGCAGATGGGTCAGAAAATGACATATCTGAAATTAAGAAAAACGTCGCGCTTTAGATAAATCTTTCAGAGAAATGTTTGAATAGGTATGATTTATATTTTTATATTCCAACAGGGTGGACAACATGCATCCTGTTTTACATATTATTCGTCGATGTCGAGATATATTATGAATGCATAATATAAATGCATAACAGGGGTACTTCAAGAAGAATCGGTTCTTAGCAAATTTTAATTTATACTGGTTTTCGGGGTTTTTTGAGAAGGTGTTAAAAACTAAAATAGCTTTTTCTCGAGGCCGAAGTTGAAAGGATGATCCACAGTTCCAATAAAAGTCCGGAGAGAAGTACGTCTTTTTTTTATTTATAGATTTAAAACCACTTATAATCTTCATTTTTTTCTGAAAATACAAAAAAAAATTTTTTTCATCATAATCTTCTTGTTCTTGTTGATTGACACCGGTGGCAATATTTGTAAATGTTCAAAATAAATACAGATAATTAAAAAAAGTTGTGAGGTAAAGGTGGTACAATGTAACACGGGAAAAAGAAAAAGTTGCCTGGAAAACATGTTTAAAAATGCTTATATACTGTTTTCAAGGACATTTGTGTCTTTTGAATTCAAAAAATACTGCTTGATACTATGGCGGATATGATCAGTTTGTCTGTGCACTCGAAGTCTCTGCGCCTCGCTCATGTCCTGTAGAAAAACAATGTCCGGGATTTCGTACGTTGGATCAGCCTCAAAACATTTCTTTAAGACATTCCAGGTAAAGCCGAGAAAGACTAACCGGCGAATGGTTTGCCGTGCACATGCTTTGTGAGGCCAAGCAGCTTCCGCCTCGCTACGTGCTGAATAAATACCCTCGAGGACAATTGGGATCCTGTTCATGAAGAGCTGGTGATCAATATGATTCTGTAAAGGGAGTAGCTCAAGGATGTACTGCAGGGTCGAGACCATGTTGTTGATCTCGTTGTGATTGACGAGATAAATGTCCCACATCATAAACTGGTTGAGAACAGGCGGGGTGTTCAGCACAGTTTGGCATATGTTGTAAATGCATTCAGGTTTAGTTTCAGCTTCGATTCTCAACAGGGCACTGCCCGGTTTGTTTGACACGTTTGAGCTCCAGCGACCTGTTTCACCAAGGCGATACTGATACGAAGGCCAGCTGTAAGTAACGGACCTGGCAGGTCGCAGTATGCGTAGGTAATGCTCTAGACATGTAATCCCTTTTACAACATCCAGGAAGATGTCATGACGATGGCGGTAGAAGAGCTGCTGTACCAGGGCAAGATCCTCCGCCGTTTCAAAAAGTAGCACAAGACCGTTGTTGAAACCGGCTCCATGCAGTCCGCTTCTTATTTCGATTAAATAATTGATAAACTTCTCGATGCTGACGTCTTCCGGATCAGCTTTTCGACGTCCAAACTCTGCCCCCTGGTGATAGAACCTCATTTGCTTTTTATCATAGACAAAACCCAGATCTGTCAACACTTTGGGATGAGTGTTTTGCAGTGTCTGGGGCAGCATCAGGCATTCATAATCTGGATCCTCATTGTCAGGCAGGCTGGGAATGTGCACAGAGATTTGCCAGACCACAATCTGGCTCTCCACAGGCACGGTGTCTACGGACACCGAGACGAGGATGTATCGGTACTGGGGAAGTTGATGGGTTGTGTTGTTTTCCATCTGTACTGTCTGCTCTGAAGGTGGGTGGCAGAGTTGTTTGGAGTTGATAAATCCAGTGTCTGGCCGAACACATGGTTCGGTTTGACTTCCATGCATAAAATAATCCAATGAAATGCGAGCAATGTTTGTCAGATGGCTGTCCAGATTAGAGTCCAACAGAGATTTTGGATACTTTTCAAAGCTCAGCAGGCGAAGATGGTCAAGCAGATGACTGTACACTGTCTGTTCAGGCTCACCTTCGATATTGGGCTCCGATGGCGCGAAGTTGATGATGGTGTCACGGAGTGTGATGTAATCGAACTCGGCGTTAACCAGTGTCTCAACATAGTAAGTGGCGGTTTTTAGGGCATTTGTCACAGTCATCTGAAGTTTATCAACCAACTGATGGACGATGTAGTTGCGTAGATTATCAAGTGAGCAAACAGCCAATTCAAAATCTGTTTGGCTCTCTGTTTGACGCCATGGATCTGGATCGGTGTGGATTGGACTGTAGACTGTCACTGGAGCGGCTGTTGTGATTGTGGGCAGGTTTTTGGCATACTGGATAATCTTTTGCAGATGACTTTTAGAGGGAAACTTTTGAATGGGTGTGGCGATGATAGATTCATCGCTCTTCGACATCTTGTGGATTGAACTCCTGTAATTTTTTTTCACGATGGAAAAATGTAATAAAAAAAAATAAAAAAATAAAAAAATAAAAAAATAAAAAAATAAAAATAAAAAAAATTGTTTTTTCTTTTATATTTTTCCAATTGTGTGCCCTACATATTGCTGGAAACCAGGGATGTTGGTAGGTGTGATGCGGACTTGTCTGGTTCTTGTTGTTTTTCTCAGTGCCGCAGCATTGTTATATTTTTCTTCTGAAACAGTAATTTATTTTTTTCTTCACATTCAATAGTTACGACATTTTACTGTTTTTATGTCAGGAATCCCTCGTACATTGCCATGGTGTTGCTGTGATGTTGTAGAAGGCTTCAATCTTCTCCATCTGGCGGTCCGTCAGAATGCACCTCTCATGACTGAGGCCCCAACGAAAGAAGATCTCCTCAAGATAGTCGTCAGGATTTATTGTATGTATTTTGTTGGGGCATTTGTTATGGATTATAAAAGCCAGAGTGTCTTCTTCTTTGCATTGTAGAAACTTTGTTTCTTCAAAGGCGAGGCGGCGTTGCTTCCAGGGCCCCAAATAATCAGGTTGGCAGGGGATAAACAAGACCGTTTCCCCCGGCTGAATAGTGAAGGGTTCACCTTTGTAGAACAATGATTTTGGATTGTAAATGTATCCGCTGTTATCCCCGCTGCTTTTGATCTTGTCTGGATCCGATTCGAAATACACAACAGGTTTTGTACGGTTCATATTTTTTTATCTGAAACATTAAACAGTTGAACACATATGCGGTGAAAGTGGAGGGGACAATGTTGGGGAGCATGGCCGATACAGTCTGTCAGACTGCGACGGAATGTCGAATGAAGATTTACGTTTTCTCATTTCATTTCGGTTGGTGGATATCCAGTTGGTGGTGGTGTTGAGGACATTCTGGGCATATCGCGAAACAGTGTCCACCTGGCTGCGTACCAGATCACGTTCTTGTTGAGGGAGTTTCAGCTGTTTGGTCAGTTCTTTGCTCACCGTGTACATCGTGATGCGGAGCTGGGCGGACCTGAGCAACAGGGCCAGAGATGTCTTGGGCCCCACTGTCAGAGTAACATCAGGGGTGAGCAGAGTGATGGCGTAGCACAGTTGAGTCGGCTCATGGTTCATATCGATAGTCAATTTATCATTAACTAACCGGGCTCTGTAGACAGTGGAATCCTCATTGTCGTCAACTGACAAGCTTTGCAAGAGCAATTTGTGCTGCTCATTATATTTCATGGTGAACTCCTCTGTGTTGTAGAAGTGACCGGGATCGAAGTAGCCTTTAACATCATTGTCTCGGGTGATCAGCTGGGTGTAGAGATGAACATCCGAGATTGCTTTTGGTGTTGTTGTCGGTGACATCATTTCACTTAGAGTCACTGTTCCGGCGGGGGCTGACATTTTATTCTGAAACACAGGACAAATGTTAATAGGATAAAAATAATATAATAGTAATTCTGGAGGGGGGGACTAAGTATTAGTATTAGTATTAGTATTAGTATTAGTATTAGTATTAGTAGTAGCAGTAGCAGTAGCAGTAGCAGCAGCAGCAGCAGCAGTAGTGTTATTCAAAAATAATACGTACTGACTTCCTTCCATAAAGAATGGGACTATATTAAAGATTTCTGATCTCTCTATTAGGGACAGCGGGGTCTTTTTTCCAACTTTCGCTGTCATGTATGACTGTTTCAGACTGATGCTGAACCCGAGATAATTACCAGGTCGCTGATCATTTATATGAATTTGATTTTTGTCCTGGATAATCTTGTTGAGCATCTTGCCATTGTTCATGGGCAGCAGGACATGTTCTTCATTGGGGTTCACGGTAAATTCTTCTTGGCTGAAGCACTGTTCAGGATTAAAATACTGGGACAAACACATGAAACGTATTGGCTGTTTACGTTTCATCGGGGTCGTCGTCGTCGTTGTCATCTCATCTTTTTTCAGGATCAATGTGATGGATCCAGCAGCCATTTTAACTCTGAAACAAATAAGATAAATAAATAAATAAATAAATAAATAAATAAATAAATATATATATATATATATACAGGTTATAAATATCATTTTTATTGTTTACCATTATTATATAGCAGCTGATGGTGGTGGTGGTGGTGGTGGTGGTGGTGGTGGTGGTGGTGGTGATGGTGGTGGGTGGGTGGGCATCATTAAGACGACACAACTTTGTGAAGAAGAATCTGAGGGGGGGGGGAGTCTGAGCAGCTGGAAGGGAATGGACGGATCAGTTGGGCTATTTGATCAGGGCTCGCAAAAAATGGTGTCACACGCAGGCATTCGGTTCTGGTCAACTGGGACAGGGAAGTGTTCCGTTCCACGTGTAGCATCATGTATGACGAGAGGATTTGGACACCGTAGCACAGTCGGAGGGGTGTCTTTATCCCATCGTTCCCGATGTTGAATGACAACGGGCAACGGAAAACTCCTGATGGTGTTCGAAGACGTGCTCCATAAATCTTGTCAAGGTCGGTGATCAGCACATGTCCTTCGTTGGGAAGAATGGTAAAGGAGGTCGGTGTGCGGCACAGTCCTGAATCAAATTGACCGTTGGGACTGGTGAACAGGTGACCGGGATGGTCGGGCTTTATGGCTGGATCAACCACGGTCAATATGATGTTACCACCAGGAGCTTCCATTTTCTGTTGTCTGAAAACAGTTTGAAAGATTAAAAATACAATTATGATGACTGATGATGATGATGATGATGACTGATGATGATGATGATGATGATGATGATGATGATGATAATGAATCTCTTTACTTTTTTTCTACTCATTTACAGACCTTTTTAGCGGCAGGGAATGCACGGGATTTCTCATTATCATCATCATCATCAGCAGCAGCAGCAGCAGCAGCAGCATCATCATACACTCTTTTTCGCTTCTCGGGAGGACAGAGAACCGGCTGCTGCTGCTGCAGCTGCATAAAATATAGTTCGAACCATTCTTGGCTGGGAACACAGCATTGGACAGCCGTGATGCATCCCGAATTAATCAACAGACTCAGCGGGGTCTTCTCTCCCACAGTCACAGCCATGTCTGGTTTTATTACTTTGATACTGTAGCACAATTTGTATTTTTTTGATCGATCAAAACTAAGCGGATCATCACCATTGATATTGTTGTTAAGTTTCGCCGAAGACGCCTCAAGATTGGTGATCAGCACACACTTTTGTTTGGGAAGCAGTGTGAACTCCTTTCTGCTGAAGCATTGGGTGGTGTCAAAGCTCTGCTTCGGCGGAAATTCCTTTTCGACGAACATTTGGATGGAATAAGGCGGTGTAGGGTGAACGGGAGAAGCCCGTGCCAGAGTGATGGTACCAGCAGCTGTCATTGTGTTGTCTGAAACAGAGAATTAAAAGTTTATTTTATTTGCTGCTGTTGCTGCTGTTGCTGATGCAGCTACTACCGCTGAAGTTGAAGTGCTGATTGAGTTTCATCAAATAGCACATTTGAGATTCATTCAATAAAAGATGATCCACATGAATACAGGCCATGTTGAGCAGCATGGACAAGGAAGTGTCCGGTCCCACGTTCACCACGGTTCGCTTGTCGATCACGCGAACCAAATAGGCTATATGGACTGGCACCTGGTCAGTGTCCACCTTGATGGGAACATCATAATCATCATCATCATCATCATTTTCTTTCACAACAGCTGGATAGAAACAGGGTATATTATTCAGCATGAGCAGATGTTCTTCGTTGTACTTGAGGCAGAACTCGCGCACGTTGGAGAACTGACCCATCAGGCCTACATCCCGGCTGACATACAGATGAGCAGGCTGTTGTTTGAGTTGCACACGGCGTTGCAAAATCACTGGACGTTTCCTGCCCCAGCAGGTGCGAGTCACTTCATCGTTTTCATAGGAGGTAGTATCTCTTGACACCGTGATGGTTCTTGAGGATACCGATGATGCCATTGTAGTATTTTTCTGAAATTAATATGAAAGATAAGTCGTCAGAGTTGACAGGAGCCTAGGAACAATCGTTGGGGTTTTCTATCACCTCGGTATTGTCGTAGTAGTAGTAGTTGTGGTTGGTTCGTAATGTAAGTACTCCTGCAGCGAATCCATTTTCAATTGGCCCATAATGAGGGCATTGTGGTAATGCCAAGGCAAGTAACAGTTTACAGCTCTTATTTCCGCATGTGGTCCGCTATAGGAGGGACCGAGCAAATCTCCATGTTTTAGCAGCAGACCAACATCGGTTGTGTTGGCGATCAGGTAGGCGAGAAAACGACGCTTTAAAACATTCTCGGGTTGCTGGAAAGTTGAGCTGGTCAGCAACTTGCAGGAATTCTTCGAGGATTTCCAATGCTCTGGATCAACTGATTTGCAGGGCACCAGTACCACAGTCTCGTGCGGCTCGATGAAGTAGTCATCTCCTCTATAGAAAATTAACGAACCATCGAACCATGGGTTGTCCGACGTGATGGGGTAGTGGATCAATGTACAGGTGGTCATTTTAAAAAAAAAAATTTTTTTTTTACTTTTTACTTTTTAATTTTCTGAAAAAATTATTATTATTATTATTATTATTATTATTATTATTATTATTATTATTATTATTATTATTATTATTATAGTAGTAGTAGTAGTAGTAGTAGTACAGTAGTAGTAGTAGTACAGTAGTAGTA
>Ga0208598_1000365_pt1 | contig 12650 bp, 12 predicted proteins | sample LakMenEpi22Jun12_FD_150726 | JGI IMG/M metagenome (GOLD analysis project Ga0208598, IMG submission 150726) | Freshwater microbial communities from Lake Mendota, WI - 22JUN2012 deep hole epilimnion (SPAdes) | ecosystem: Environmental > Aquatic > Freshwater > Lake > Epilimnion/Euphotic zone ... | reverse complement strand
CCCACGAAAGCGGAGAAACGGGTGCGGCGACTTCGCGGCCTCCATACGCACTGGTGATCGCCGACGGATTCAGGAGTGCGCGGAGTCCGAGGCGCAACTTTGGGTGTCGCAGCACGGTTCGTGGGCGCAGGTTAACGGCGATCCCATTGAAGGTGGTTGAGCCGAGCTCAATGGTGCGACCAGCATCCACGAGCGCCGCCTGCGTCGCCTCTCGGCCAACTCCAACCAGCGCATCCAGGTCGCCTGCGCGCCATGCGTTGAGCGCCTCCTCTTCCGTGCCATAGAAACGAAGTGCGATCGAATCGACAGGCAGACCGGTAGCCCCCTCTCGCATGAGCGAGCGAGCCGCAAGATCTCCGGCGAGAAGGTCACCACGCACTTGAAGTGCGGCCGCCCCTCCGTCCATCGCGACTACCTTGAATGGGCCGCTCCCCATTGGGGTTGCGGCCGCCTCAAGTTGCGGAATGTCCCGTGCAGCACTTCCACTGAAGAGGTGTGCTGGGAGAAGCGGGAGTGTGCCGAGCAGCGCAGGGAGGTTTGCGAGTGCGCGTGGCGCACGAACCACGAGATCTCCAGTGGTCTCACTCACCTCAACGGTGAGTGCCTCCCAGTAACCGCCATCAAGTCGCAGCTCGCCAGCAAGACCAAGGGTCAGTTGAGCGTCCGCGGCGGTGACCTGTGTGCCGTCTTCCCAACGTGCCGCAGGGTCAAGCACAAACGTCCATGCGAGCCCGTCCTCGCTGACACTCCATGAGGTTGCCAGATCTGCCGTTGGATATCCGCTCGTGTCGAGTCGGGTCAGTCCGCGGTAGGTGAGCGCAACGATCGCGCGATCGGCGCCTGTAGACGCAAAGAGTGGAAGCGGCCGCTCAGGAAGCCCGATGACGCCTTCGCGAAGCGTCGTTGGACCACTCGGCAGAGTGATTCCAATTGAGAGCCCACCTCCGGGTCGACCCCCTCCAATGACCCCCGCTTGTGCCAACGCGCTCGCCAGCGCCACAGTAAAGAAGAGAAAGATCGCGATGCGTCGCAATGGGCTCATTGAGGCCTCCTGTCGCGCGCGTCCATGGGCGAGGTGCCCCCTCGGTTAGTTGGACTGGAGATAGCCAACCAGCGAGAAGAGCACGAAGAGGAGTGTGAGCAACACGGTAAACCGCATCAGCTGTCGCTCAACTCCGCGGCGTGATCGGTAGACGCTTGAATCGCCACCAAATGCGGAGCTAAGGCCAATGCCTCGCGCCTGCATCAGGATTGCCACGATCAAGAAGATGCTCACGATAATCTGGCCAACGGCAAGGATGGGGTTCATGGATACCTCCGATGCATGCGCGGCAATCCCGCGTTCCGCGATTGTAGCACCCCTCCCCTTACGCCCGAGCGAGCAGCGATCGACCCGTCATCGTGGGAGGAAGCGCGAGTCCCGTGAGGGCACCGATCGTCGGCGCGATATCTTCAAGCGCGCCGTCCACGAGCTGATACCCGTCTATCCGATCACCTGCGATCAGGATGGGGACACGGGCAAGGGTGTGACTGGTCACCGGTTCTCCTGCCGCTGTCACCATCGTCTCTGCGTTCCCGTGATCTGCGGTAACCACGAGTGTTGCACCGGGTCGCGCGCGTACCGCCGCTGCGATCCTTCCCAGGGCGCGGTCTACCGCTTCACAGGCACTGACCGTGGCGCTGAAGTCACCCGTGTGTCCAACCATGTCTGGGTTTGCAAGGTTGGCAAGGATGAACGCCTCGCTCCCCTCTGCGAGCGCCGCAACCACCGCATCCGCAATCTCCGCTGCTCGCATCTCTGGTGCGCGATCGTACGTTGCTACGGGGAGGCTCGAGATCAGCATGCGTCGTTCACCAGGGAGAGCCGCTTCATGTCCACCATTGAAGAAGTACGTCACATGCGCGTACTTCTCCGTCTCCGCCACATGGAACTGCTTCAGACCCGCGTCAGCAATCGCTGAGGCGAGCGAGGGTACCTGCGCTGGCCCAAAGAGCGCAGGGGTCGCCGCCTCCTCGCCGTAGGAGCTCATCCCCCAAACTAGAACGGGGAGCGTCGAGGGACGCTCGAAGTGCGAGAAGTTCGGCGCGCTCAGCGCGGCCACAAGTTGTCGCGCCCGATCTGCACGGAAATTCGCGTGAATCAGCACATCTCCTGGTCGGATCGCGGTCTCCTCGCCCTCATGAGTCACCGTTGGAACGACAAACTCGTCACTCTCACCGCGCGCATATCCCTGCTCGATCGCATCACGCGCGTTCTCTGCGCGCAGTCCATCCGCAGCAGCGATCGCCGCAACGGCGAGTGCGGTCCTCTCCCAGCGCTGATCGCGATCCATCGCAAAGTAGCGCCCGGAGACCGAAGCGATCTTCGCCTGTGGGGCGAAGCGTGCGAGACGCGCTTCTAGGTCTGCGAGATAGCCGAGGGCGGAGCGTGGCGGCGTATCTCGACCATCAAGGAAGAGGTGGAGATAGACGGAGCGCACGCCACTCGCCTCAGCGGCGGCGGCGAGTGCAACAAGGTGCTCATCGTGCGCATGTACACCACCTGGCCCCAGGAGACTGCAGAGATGGAGGCGACCACCCTCCGCAGCGCGGAGCGCTCGGAGCAGCTCTGGCTGCTCAGAGAAGGTTCCGTTTTCAATTGCTGCACTAATGCGTGGCAAGTCTTGTGGAACCCGCTGTCCTGATCCGATGTTTAGATGGCCGACCTCACTGTTCCCCATCTGCCCTTCAGGGAGACCGACGGCTGCACCACTTGCATCAAGTTCGGCGTGTGGCCAGCGAGCGCGCAGGTCCTGCCACGCGGGCATCGCCGCAGCGACGATCGCATCTCCTGGTGCCCCTGTTCCAATGCCGAAACCGTCAATGACGAGGAGGACGAGCGGACGATCTGCCGCCAAGTTCATTGTGCGGATCCAAGGGCGGCGGCAATGTCGAGCAGGCTCTCACTCGACAGCGACGCGCCACCGACCAACAGGCCATCCAATCGAGTTGCACCCGCGCCAGCAAAGAAGGGTGCCGCATGGGACGCACGCACACTTCCGCCATACAAGACCTGAACCTGATCACTACTCCCCTCCCGAATTGCAGCCGCCATCCCTCCTGCAAGTTCAGGGTCGGCGGATGCCCCACTTCCGATCGCCCAGACTGGCTCATATGCAACGAGGGCCCCTGCCTTAAGGAGCGCCGTGAGACTGCATCCAGCCTGCGCCGCACTCCCCGCCAGCTCGTCCCACTGCGCACGCACTTCGGCGTAGCGCTGCTGTGTCGTCGCCTCTCGGGCTCTGTCACCAACGCAGATGATCGGCCTCAGCCCCGCGGCAACCGCTCGAGCGACCTTCTGTCCAATCTGCGCACTGGTCTCGCCAAGGTTGCGCCGCTCTGAGTGTCCGAGAATCACCGCGCCTGCAATGCCGAGAAGGTGCGTTGCAGGAGTTTCTCCCGTGTACGCTCCTGGTCCCAGCGCCGACACATCTTGAGCGGCAACGCCGATCTGCAGCGACGCGTGCTCCCTCTGCAGCAGTGAGGCGACAGGTACCAAGCCGAGCGCGGAGGGGGCAATCATCAGACTCCCTGGCAGCAGCCCCCTACGCCGAGCATCGTTGGCGATCACTCCCGCAAGGAGAACCTCCTCGCCGGGGGGAAGGTTCGCCTTCCAGTTCGCAACGAGGAGCGGTAGCGCACGGTTCGTCATACGGAGATCATGGCAGAACGCGTGGTGGAAGTGCCGCCGCCTGACGCTCAAGGGAGCTAAGGCTGCGCTGCACGGCGCTGCGCGTCAGGCGAAGTCGCTCCCCAAGCTCTGCGATCGTTGCGTCGGGGTGCGCACGCCGAGCCTCAGCAACGCGTCGCGTTGGCCCGCTCGCATCAAGCGCTCCGGCATCGTCCAGCCTTCGAATCGCCTCAGCCTGCCGCATCCCCGCACGGACGGTTCGCTGCAGATTCGCCGTCTCCGCATTGATGCTTCGATTCAACTCACCGCGGACTTCGCGCAGCACGCCGCGCGCCTCCATCTCTGCAACGGAACTCCCCGCACCGAGTCGTCGCAAGAGATCAAAGATCTCTGCGTGGCTCTTCCACACGATCACTCCACGTCCACGACGAACACGAAGGCTTCCTGGGAGTCCCACCTGCGAGAAGGCGTGCAGGAGTAGCGTCGCCTCGTTTTGCGCGAGCACCACCTCCAAATGGATTCGCCCAGTTGCAAGGGAGAGCGAGCCCCGAGCTAAGAGCCTCCCTCGAAGGAATGCGAGGCGACAGTGTTGTGGAGCCCGTGGCGCAACCACCAGTGCGGCACGGCGTAACGCACGCTCCGCTGGTGTCCCCGCCTCTCCGCCGGTACGTGCGTCTCCACTGAGCTGATGCACCGTACGAGCGATTGCCACATCGGTTCGACGACCTGCGTCGCGGAGCCCGTCAAGTTCAGCCGCCCGACAGCACTGCTGGGTTGGGAGCACGGCCGCCAGTTCATGCCGCACATTAGCAACGAGCTCACGTGCACTCTGGCTCACGAACGCACCACCTTCAGAAGCGGTCGCGAGCGCACGAGGGCCTGCGCGAGGAGTACTGGGTCATGGAGGTGGGGGCGGAGTCGCGAGGCGATCGCGCGCACTTCAATCGGAGGGCGCGGAACCCCACTGGCACTCGCGCTCCTCATGAAGCGCGACTGCAGCGGCACCCCGACCTCGCCACTCCCACGTCGCGCGACTGACGAAGCGAGCACAAGGTCAATCAGATTCGCCGCGCCATGCTCCACCAGCGCGTCAAGGTGCGCGTCGAGATCCATCCCCTCCGTCTCACCCTCCTGCTCATCTACGTTTGCAACCCAGATCAGTGGTGCGCGCCGCCGCGCGAGTGCCTCGCGAATTTCCGGAACAATCAGGTGCGGGATGAGGCTCGTATAGAGACTTCCAGGCCCAAGAACGAGCAGATCAGCTTCTCGAATTGCATCGAGTGCGCTCGCAGTGGCTTTGATGGTTCCCGCATCCAGAGATACCGATGCAATGCCTCGCGTTCGCGCAAGCGCCGCCTGGCCGATCACACTGACACCACCACGGGTGCGCCCACGTAGACGTAACGCTTCGGATGTTGCGGGGATCACGCGCCCGCGCACATGGAGGATCCGATGGACTCGCTCTATGCCGCGTTCAAGATCCCCGTCCTCCTCGGCGATCGCCGCTGCCAAGAGGAGGTTCCCAACAGGGTGACCACGTGTCGCTCCGTGCTCTGCTGGGAGGCGATGCTGGAGAAGCGCACCCGCCGTTGATTCGGCATCGGCGAGTGCAATTAGGCAGTTGCGAAGATCACCGACTGGTGGGATGCCGAGTTGTTCGCGGAGAATTCCGGAGGAACCCCCATCATCCGCGAGCGAGACGATTGCGGTGAGCGCCACCCCCTCTCGCTTAAGTCCGCGGAGCGCGGTAGCCATCCCCGTCCCACCGCCGAGCACCACAACGCGGCGACCTCCACCATGCAAACGTCTCTCCTGCAACGCGCGCCAGAGACGGGAGCGAAGCCCCACCGGTTAGCTCCTCGCGAGATCGCGATGCTCCACCACAATCGGGGCGGAGCCAACGATCGCCGGCAGGCGACGCGCAAGCGCCTCAACAATGGCAACGGACCGATGTCGACCTCCAGTGCAGCCAATCGCAACACTCAGGCGGCCACGACCATCCGCAAGATAAGCGGGCACGCTTGCAGCGAGGTAGGTCTCAACTGATTGCAGCAGGGAAGCGCCGATCGGATCGCCCAATACGTACCTGCTGATCTCAGGCGAACGACCATCGAGAGGGCGAAGCTCAGGCACCCAGTGCGGATTCGCTGCCGCTCGAACGTCAAACACAAGATCCGCTTCAAGAGGGATGCCGTGCTTATACCCGAAGCTCGTCAGCCGAATCGCCACTTGCTCGTCACTCTCGAGCGCCTCGGCCACAAGACGATCGCGCAGCTCCCTCCCGCTGAGATCACTTGTGTCAATCACCGCATCCGCAGACTCGCGCGTTGCACTTAGCAGCATGCGCTCCGCTGCAATGGCATCCGCAACAGATCTCGGTGCATCCACTGCTCCACCCAGCGGATGACGGTGTCGTGTTTCACTGAAACGACGAATCAGCACATCGTCTCGGGCATCCAAGTAGATGATGCGCGCGCTTACACCTATCGCCGCAGTCCCCGTGCGCACGAGTTCAATGGTCTGACTCGGATCGCCATCTCGCGCATCAAGCACCAAGCAGACCCGCGCGAACCGCTGTGGGTCAGCGGCAATCTTCTCAACGAGCGCTGGGAGCAGTTCGTGCGGAAGATTATCGATGGTACGAAAGCCAATATCTTCCAGCGACTTTGTCGCCGTAGTTTTCCCCGCGCCAGAAAGGCCGGTCAGGAGGATCACACGTCGGTCGACGGTCATCGCCCACCCGCGCGCACAAGGATGATGGAGAACTCATACAGCAAGAGGAGTGTGATCGCCAACACCAGCGGGCTCACAAGATCGGTTCCAGGCGTTGCAATGGCGCTGACGATGACAACGCCCACGATTGCGCCGCGGCGCCAGGCTCGTAGCTTCGCTGAGGTGACCAGTCCCACTCGAGAGAGGAAGACGAGAACGATCGGATACTCAGCAGCGACCGCAAAGAGAAGGACGAGGCCGCTCACAAAGCCAAAATATCGATCGGCCGCGATCATCGGCAAGAGATCCTCGCTCGCAAAGCCAAGGAGGAATCCAACCGCGAACGGGAGGATGCTCCATGCAACCACCGCGCCAAGGATAAAGAGTGCGAGCGCGAGCGGAAGCCACGGCCGTGCGCTCCGCCGCTCCGCACTCGTGAGCCCGGGGCTGATGAATGCCCACACTTGCCAGAGGAGGATCGGCATTGCAATGGCAAGGCCGCCAATGAGGCTCAGCTGCATCCGTATGCCGAAAGCGTCCCCAACCCCAATGAAATAGAGCTTGGTAGTCCCGAGTGGACCGCGGAGCAGTTCAATGAGTTGGTCGGAGACGCTAAATGCGGCAACCGCGCCAACGACGACGGCAACGGCGCAAATCAGCACTCGCCGACGAAGCTCGCGGAGGTGGTCAACCAACGGCGCCGTACGCGTCACGCTCGCGACCTCATGAAGTGCTGAATCGACCGCCATCTAGGGTGCTCCTCGCTTGGCGATGTGGCTCAGCCCTTTCGCTTTGGGCGCCGCGCCGGACTCTTCCGCGCGCTTCGCTCCTCTCCAGGATCAACCGCCTCGGAGGTTGCCTTGCGGAACTCTCGGAATGAGCGGCCCACCGCGGCGCCGATCTCCGGAAGTTTGCCTGGGCCAAAGACAACGAGGATCACCGCAAGAATGAGGATGAGTTCGCCAGGTCCGATGTTCGGCACGTTCGGTACTCCTTACGCTGACGCGTCCGAACGGACGCCCTATGGGGTGAGTATAGCGAGACGACTCGCCCACTCCGCCGAACGAGCGTGGATCGCCTCCGAAGTCGCTCCGCCATCGGTCGCTGAGCCTGAGATCCCCCGCCCTACATTGACCAGGAGCGAACCTCCAACTCGTGCCCTTGGGGTTCCAGTCGTTTCACCATGCGCCAGCACCGCCGCGAGATCGCCCCCTTGAGCGCCGACGCCAGGGACGAGGAGTGGCAAATTCGGTGCGACTCCGCGAAGCTGCGCCATCGCCGCTGCCGCGGTCGCACCCGCCACAAGGCCGATTCGTCCCGCGCGGGCCTCCGGCCGCGCCGCTGCGAGTCGAGCGACGCGAAGATAAAGCGCCTCTTCTGGCGCTGATCCATCAGCCGCAACCTGCAACTCCTGGAGCTCTGGTGCTTCAGGATTTGAGGTTCGGCAGAGGAGATAGACAAAGCGGTCCTCTCTCGTAAGGAGTGGCTCAAGGGCACCAATTCCAAGATACGGATTCGCCGTGACCGCATCTGCCCCAAGGACGTCATAGAGTGCGCGTGCCTGCGCAGCAACGGTGCTTCCAATATCTCCGCGCTTCACATCAACAATGAGGGGCGTATCGCTCGGCAGTAGGGTGCGAATGGATTCAGCAACTCGCATGCCCCCTGATCCGTACGCTTCAAAGAAGGCAAGGTTCACCTTGTAGGCGGCCGCATGATCCGCCGTCGCGCTAATGAGAAGCTCACACCAGCGGCGAAGCCCCTCCTCACCCTGGGAGAACGCGACCGGGAGGTGTGCCGGATCGGGGTCAATCCCCACGCATAGGCGACCCCCTCTGCGCATCATCGACGCCTCAAGGAGGTCGAGATAGCGACTCATGGGGTGGTGCCTCCCTGCCCCTCGACACTGAGTGGGCCCCATGCAGGCCGTACTCCCGCGTCAACAAGGTCACGAAGAAGCTGCACGCTTGCAACGATTGACGGAACACCTGAAGGTGGCGCGCTGATGGTGACCTGTTGCAGCGTCGCAGCACTCTCACGTGCCGCCAAGAAGATCAGTGAGTCACCGTCGGGGGACCACGCGGGAGACCATGAGCGACCAGTCCGCGTCACTTCAAGAACGATCTCTCCCGTCGCCGCACTCAAAATCACAACATCGCTCCCCTTCTTGTCGATCCGCGTTGCCGCAACCCACCGACCATCCGGGCTGACCGCTGGTTCAATGAATCCCTTTGCGCCGAAGCGAACGATCCGATCCGCAGCAACATCGAAATAGATGATCCGCGATGCCGAGACGCCCTCCTCTTGACCGTTCTGCACGTAGTAGAGGCCGCTCCCATCCGCGTTCCATGCTGGATCCTGATGGCCATATGGTGCCTCATCTGGGAGTACCGGGGTGAGCATTCTGCCGTCCGGCTGAAGGATCCGGATGATCACATCCCCTCCAAGTTGTGAGGCACCTTTGTAGTCCGTTGCGAGCGCAGCCTCACCGTTTACACCGATCGCTGGGTCAAACATGAACGTGGAGAAGTTCAGCTTCGGATTTTTATCCACCAGCAGCCCATCAAGAACCACTTCGGCGTCACCGCCTCGGGTGCCGACGCGCATGAGTGTAGGAACGGTCAACCGATACGGTGTCACACCACCAGCAGCGTTCAATCGCCCTCCTATCTCGCTCCTGTTACGAATGAAGTAGAGCCAGGTTCCATCTCTGCTCCATGCAGGCTCACCATCTGTGGTCGAGGTGGACACTTGCGTGATCGACGCTCCGCTCAACGACCAGAGCGCTCCGCCTCGCGCGAAGATGATGCTCCCATCCACCTGCACGCCTTCCGTAACGGCTGCCCCTTCACCACCCGGCTCGTCTCGTGATGAGGAGAGGTTTGCAACCCAGAACGTTCCAAGCGCACTCGCAGCAAGAAGGAGTGCAGCGAACAGCGGAGCAGCCTGCGGGCCAGCGCCACGCCAACCAGGCCCTCGGCTTCCTGGCGCGGGCGTAGGCGGACGGAGCGCGTGATACGGACGAGAAGACCCGGCGCGATCGCTGCTGAGGCGCGGGCGCGGGCGCAGCGAACGGTTCCCGCTCATGCGTTGACCTCTGCTGTTTGGAGATCGACCACATGCAGCTCGATCTTCTCCGTCCCTCGGTAGGTGCGCTGAACAATTCGCGCCACGAGATCAATGGTGCTGCCTTCGTGGCCAGCCGCATCTGCTCGACCGAAAGCGATCGCGTCGGTGCGGCCTCCGTCAATCTCCAACGTCAACCGCGCATGTTTCCCATCGCCGACGAGGCGAACACTGGTGAGGGCGACGCCCCTGAAGAGGAAGAGCGGATCAGGATTCCCCACGCCCGTCGGCGAGAGATAGTCCACGAGCGTCGCGAGGGATTGGAGTGAACGGCGTCCAGACGCCGGCTCCAGATCAACGGAGAGAACTGGCTCTCGCTGCGCGCCCTGCCCTTCAAATGCGGCTGCGAGATCGGTGACGAGCCCCTCCCATTCGCCACTCGCTGCCGTGCAGCCCCCGGCGCCATCATGCCCACCATGGCGAATAAGTCGAGCAGAGGCAGCCTCCAACGCCTTCGCGACCGAGAATCCGCGCGGGGCACGGATTGAACATCGAAGGATGGAGGTCTCAGTCACGGGGTCGCTCAGGTTTGCAACGAGTGCTGGCCGACCAAACTCCTCTGCAAGTCGCCCCGCAACGAGACCGAGCACGCCAGGTGACCAGTCGCCAGATACGGCGATGAGTGCCGGCTCAATCCGCGCTCGCGCGTCATCGCAAGTCGTCAACCCATCCGCGCCCAGAGCAGCGCGCGCAGCGTCAAGCGCTTCGCGAGAGATATCTCGTCGTTCATGATTAAGCGCCTCTAACTGGGCTGAGAGCTCCGCCGCTTCGTCCGGATCATCCGTAGTCAGCAGATCAAGCGCTGGGCGAGCATCTCCGATTCGACCCGCCGCGTTGATGCGCGGCGCAAGTGTGAAGCCCACCACTTCAACGCGATGTGGCCCCTCAGCACCAGCACTCGCAAGGAGCGCCTGAACACCTGCAGGGGTTCGTCCCGCACCGTTCAGCACCTTCAGCGCAGAACGCACAATCACCCGAAATTCATCGGCGATCGGCACCATATCTGCCACTCCGCCAATCATCGCGAGCACGGAGAGTTCTCCGAGCAGGGCACGTCTCTCTTCATGGTCAGCGAGAAGCCCCTGTGCAATCTTGAAGGCGAGCCCACTCCCCGCGAGGTTCGGGAATGGATACGTTGCATCTGGACGGTTCGGATTCACGAGCCATGCGGCCTTCGCGGGGTCACTTGGAACTGCGTGATGGTCAATGATGCCGACTAGAATTCCAAGATCAAGGGCCTCGGCAACCCGCGCACGATCTGCCGTCCCGCAGTCCACGGCGAGAATCAGTTCTACGCCGTCCTCTTGAGCAGCAGCAAGCGCACCCTCAGGGATGCCGTGGCCATCGCTTTCGCGGTTTGGGATGTAGCCCTCGGCAATCGCGCCAATCGCGCGCAACGCACGGATCATGATCGCCGCCCCCGTCAGGCCGTCCGCATCAAAGTCACCAACGACGAGAACGGGCTCCCCTGCGTCACCAGCAGCTCGCAACCGCGCGATGAGGCCTGCTGCATCCGGGAGGAGCTCTGGCGCGTGCAAGGTTCGATCACGGGGATCAAGAAAACGCTGCACAGCATCTGAGGCGAGCGTGCTTCTGATTGCGAGGAGTTCGGCCAACGAATCACGCAGGTCTTCACGAACATCACTCGCGCCAAGGGTTTGACGGAGCCTGTCAACTGCCTCTCGCTCTGCGGCCTCAACACGCCAGCGGCGTTGGGCGATGATTCGGCTGCTTGCGGGGGCGGGGCTCACCGTGAACCCAACGCCACGCTAGGCGGTTCGGCGTGCGCTCGGCGAACTCTTTCGCGCCGTAACGCGCTCTTCCCACCAGACGAGGAGCGGGCTGGCGTTGAAGATCGAGGAGTAGGTTCCAGAGAGGATTCCGACAAAGAGCGCAAGGACGAATGTACGAATTGAGCCACCAGCAAATACAAGAAGTGCGAGCAGGGGGATGAGCACCGTTACGGTGGTGTTCAGGGAGCGACCCATCGTCTGCACGATTGAGTGATTCACGATCTCAGCGAATGGGGCGCCAGCATACCGAGCAACGTTCTCACGGACGCGGTCAAAGACCACGATCGTGTCGTGCACAGAGAAGCCGATGATCGTCAGCATGGCGGTGATAAAGAGAGCATCAATCTCAATATTGAAGAAGGTTCCAGCGACCGCAAAGAAGCCAACCGTGACGATCACATCATGCAGGAGCGCGACCAGCGCCGCAGCCCCGAAACGCACGTTTCGGAATCGGTAGGTCATCCAGAGCACGATTCCGAGGGATCCAAGGACGACGAGGAGGAGCGCCTGCTGGGTCAGGTCCTGGCTGATCACAGGGCCAACCGTAGAGAGCGAGCCCTCCTCAGCAATCGGGCCCGCAGCGGCAACGATTGCGCCACGAATCTTTGCGAGCTCTGCGCCTGCGGGCTGTGACGGATCAGGGGCACTGCCGGATTGCAGATCGAGTGACTTGGTACGCAGGAGGAGGAAGCCCCCCTCCCCTTCCGTGACTTGGGCTTCTGGGTGCCCCACGGCAACAACAGCATCTCGAATGATCGCTGGCTCGGACGACTCCTCAAGCTTGAACTCCCAGACTGTTCCGCCCGTGAATTCAACGGAGAACTTCAGTCCAACATCTCCACCAGTCAGTGGAGTGGCCGCAATAAAGGCAAGCCCAGGAATAGTGAGGAGGAGTGAGAAGAGGAAGAACCAGCGCTTGCGCGCAATGATCTTATCCACGAGCAACCTCTGTCCCCGTGTGGTGAACCTTCTCAACTCCATACAGATGAGGAGATGCGAAGCGCGAGCGACTGATCACTCCTCTCAGGATCACGCGGGTCACCGTAATCGCAGTGAACATGGAGCAAAGAACGCCGATGATGAGAACGAGCGCGAAGCCCTTGATCGTGGATGATCCAAAGTAGAAGAGGATGAGCGCAGTAATCAAGCTTGAAACGTTTGAATCGATAATAGAGTTCCATGCTCGGCTGAATCCCGCCTCAACGGCGGGGACAATCTTCTTGCCGATACGAAGCTCTTCTTTTGTGCGCTCAAAGATCAAGATATTGGCGTCCACGGCCATGCCGACGACGTCGACGTCGACATCGACATCCACATCGGCGATCCAAGGCGTAAGTGTCGCTGAAGTG
>Ga0208598_1000348_pt1 | contig 13193 bp, 6 predicted proteins | sample LakMenEpi22Jun12_FD_150726 | JGI IMG/M metagenome (GOLD analysis project Ga0208598, IMG submission 150726) | Freshwater microbial communities from Lake Mendota, WI - 22JUN2012 deep hole epilimnion (SPAdes) | ecosystem: Environmental > Aquatic > Freshwater > Lake > Epilimnion/Euphotic zone ... | reverse complement strand
AGTTAACTTGAAGTCTTGTGTTAATGGTTTTCCATTGATAAAATAATTGCTCGCATTTAAAGCTCCGTAAATATCAAGCTTATAGTCGCTATTTTGTTGCGGTACAGTTCCTATTCCTACATTATTATTCGCTATTATTATTGTATTATCTCCAGTATCCACCGGCTCATAAGGTTCCCCATTATTCCATATTTCACTTGCAGTCCAACTCGAAGATGTTAAAGGATAGTTAGATGTATATGTGCTGCCGCTGCCGCTGCCGGTTATAGTAGCTGGTCTATTGATATAGAGTCGGCCAAATGAATTATTTAATTTTGATTTCCAATAAGCTGTATAATAAACAAAATTAGTAGTTGAAGGAGAATCCTCGTAAGATCCATATACGTTTATTATAGAATGCGAGTAAAGACTACTATCCGCTCCCATATTATGAGATACCCAGCATGGAGAGCCTTCTAACCAATCATCATTAGAACCGTTAGCATTTTCTACAGGTAACCATTCACCGTCACCAATCTTTCTATACAATTTGATACCCCACCATCTCGAGTTTTCAGCATAATCCATGCCTATATGGCAAGACATTGATACAACGACTTTTGAAGTAATATGTGTTGGTTTAATTTTAATAACAAAGCCTGTCTCAAGATCATCGATATCTATGGGAACCCAAGAAGTAGTATTATCTTCCTTAGCTTTTGTATCTCTATATGTTTTATGTATCATTTGCACAATCATTCCCTGAGTTAACTTGAAGTCATTAGAGATTTGACTCAACGGTTTACCATTGATAAAATAATTGCTAGCGTTTAAAGTTCCATTTACATCTAATTTATATTCGCTGTTTTGAGCAGGAACAGTTCCTATGCCTACCTTATTATATGCAATGCTTACTACCGAATCCATAGGTACATATGATAAGCCGTTGTTCCAAATTTCACTCGCCGTCCAACTCGAAGATGTTAAAGGATAGTTCGAAGTACTTCCGTTACTTATAGTAGCCGGTCTATTGATATAGAGTCTACCAAAAGAATTATTTAATTTCGATTTCCAATAAGCGGTATAATAAACATCTTCTACGGTTTCAGGAGAATCCTCGTAAGACCCAGAAACATTTATTATAGACTGCGAGTAAAGACTGCTATCGGCTCCCATATTATGAGATATCCAGCATGGCGAACCTTCCAACCATTCATCATTAGAACCATTAGCATTTTCTATAGGTAACCATTCGCCGTCCCCGATTTTCCTATACAGTTGAATACCCCACCATCGCGAGTTTTCTGCATAATCCATGCCAATATGGCAAGACATCGATATAAGGACTTTTGAAGAAGCATGCGACGGTTTAATTTTAATAACAAAGCCTGTCTCCAGATTATCGATATCAATAGGAACCCATGATGTAGTATTATCTTCCTTAGCTTTTGTATCCCTATAAGTTTTATGAACAGTTTGCACAATCATTCCCTGAGTTAACTTGAACTCTTGAGATAATGGGATGCCATTAGAAGTATAAATATTCAATAAATTATTACCATATATATCATATATATTTCCCGAAATTATCAAATCATTGTTTATCTCAACATTCCCTTCGGATCTTATTCCTCCTCCAATAATCAAGTTTCTGTTCTTATCTATTTTAAGAGCACTGAAATCATTATTATCATCATCAATGTAATTAATTTCAAATGTCCCATCATAACTATAAATCTCGTGGATATTGCAAGATATGTTATAGCTATTCTCTACAGTATTTATTAAAGAAATATGGGGATGATATTTAGTCTTATTATAATTTCTAATCCCTATTATGAAATTTTCTAAATTAATATTGCTATAATCGTTAACATATTCTTCTATTACCAAAGTATTGTTACACGTATACCCTAAAATATTGAAAGAGTCTATATACACATTTGAATTAATTAGTTTCAACTCGGTATCATAAGGTTCGAGAGAATCAACAAGATGATTTATGGTGTAATTAGAAGTTTTAATAAATACATTGTTACCGATTATATTAGAAGATACAAATAGAGAAGCATCGGTATTGAATAGTTTCTCGATAAATATATTTGACGCATTGATATCAAGATAGTTGCTATGTATCGCATAGTATTTCTCGGAATAATTGATATTTGAATTGTATCTCACTATATTTGTAGTTAATGTCCTGAGATATAGATTAGAATACTCGATATATATAGAGTTCTCTATATCATTATCTATATCTATTCTATCTTCATTTAATTCTGTATATATCTTATCAATTATCAAGCTATTCTCGTCGAAAGGCAATAGTTTAGTTAAAATGCTATTACTAACATTTATATAATTACTATCGGATATCACATCATGTGTTAAAAGGCTTGTTATAGCAATATCATAATCTATATTTAATGATTTTCTATATTGATTGTAATACGAATAGTTAAATACTAAATTGCGCCCAGACAAATCGTGGGATATACCAGTTGTAATATTTATTTCTGTAGTTTCAAGAGATCCCTCGTCAATTATCAAGTCATTATAGATATCTATAATTTTACGAGGAGCTATGTTAAACAGGTTATTGCTATGAGTATTGGTATATATGCTTCCATAAGCTTCTATATTAGCAACCAAGCCATAATCATAACTCGCACAGGTTATTTCTAAATTGCTATAGTTGTTTATATATTCTATATTATCGTGTATCGTAGTGTAAAATAATCTCTTTGTTAATATATTGTTTTTGCTAATAACAAAATCGTCTCTCACAGAATTTGTAGAATTTATCTCAATGCCATTCTCATCTATATTTGGCAATGTACTAATACTTTGCTTAGTAGAACTATTGTATATTTTGAAATCATTATTCCAATTAGATGTCGAAGCAAAATATATGTTGCTATAAGCTATATTTACGCTACTTTCATAGATGAAATCGTATGTGTATCTATTTGTAATAGCCGTAGCCGAATTATCGTATTCGCTATTAATTACAACCGTAGCCTTGTTTACCTTATTTTCCTCACTCAAATATATATCAGTATCATTAAATCCGAATCGCGCCCCTTTTCTTAATTTATAATTATCAAAAGCATCTATAGAGAATACAGTAACAAGGTCTGGATTATATTCGCTATAACTTTTAGCTGCCACATCTATCGTGAATATATTCTTGTTATTAACATCTCCTCCTGAAATACTGTGATAGACATCTTTTCCTCCTTCGGAATTTACAAGATTAATAGTTGCAGGATAAGACTTGTTTGTTATCTGCATTCCATACTTAGCATTTCCGTCGATATGCAATAATATATTTGAATTCACACTTTCGCCTATACCCAAATGCGCTACGGTATTTATAATATCTCCGGTGCTGTCGGTGTTATTAACAAATCTGAGAAAATTTTTATGAGATCCGCTATTTAAAACGTTAAAATCCAATATAGTATTGTTATCCTTAAGACACGTACTAATTTCCACAGAACTTCTGATATTATCTCCAGCAATATCATCGGCATCATTGATACGATAAAAGTTGCTATTGTATATCGATAATTCTATAGAGGAGTAGCTAACATCTTTCTTAGAATAGGTAATAAACTTTGCAGTCGGCTTCCATTCTTCTGTCTCATCGCCATTATCATTATTAACATTATTAACATTTTTAACAATTAAGGGTATTTCGATATTATTTATACAATCAATTATGATATTATCTTTGGGTCTGAAAATATCAAACGAGGTTATTATCTTATTTAAGGAGTTATTATAAGCATTATTAAGAATGTTACAAGAAATATAATTGAAATACTTGTCTACGTATTTGTCTACCTTCTCTAATTGTGCGGTTACGCCTTTAAAATTAAAATTAAAATTGCATCCGTAATTATCTAATATATTAATATTTCCATGTACACTAAGATCACCATATATAGTCATCGCAGAATCATCTTTATAAGAAACTTTGGGATTGTTGACGTCTATATGATATTTTGATTTAACCGTATCATAATAAAAAGACATACCATAAGAGGTTGGCTCTATTGTTTTATTAGTATATCCGATTTGCAAAGGACCTACGCGTTTTACATCTCGGCTATCTATATCATTATATTTGTGGTTTTTATAAATAAACCATTTCTCTTTATTTCGATCGGAGTTCAAATCTCTCTCATATTCGCATATATCAATACCGCTATAATCAGCGTTATTATATTTACCTCCACCAGTAACACCGCGATATATGCGGATAGTCGAATAATTATAATCATTTGTTAATATATTGCGTACCTGTAATGGAGCCACATTGTCCTCTCCTTTCCACCCAATAGATATGTTCTTATTCGTATAAAAACTGGAATCATCACTTGCTCGCCGTAGATTTTCTAACAATATATTATTTTGATAATAAAAATCCGCATTTATTCCTTTTTTTACATTCAGACCTCTCATATTATGCGCTTCTTCTCTGGATTCTTTGTAATTAATGCAAAATTTATCACATGCTTTATCATAGATGTTAAAAAAATCCTTATCTCTGTTATAGACGAAGGCCTTAGTTTTGCTATAATTATTTCCAGAATTAACATAGTATTCGCTCGCAGATACATTACCATTTACGTCAAGGGCCATCATAGAATCCGGTTTCAACTTGTTAATACCTATACTGTTCTTCGCTATAGCCAAAGTAGGATATGTATTTGCTATGTTGCACGAATAGTAATTGGTAGTCAATGATTTAACGTCTGTTTCCGGATAAAAATATATGTTGTTCTTTTTACCAGCTACCTTATTTGTATTAATAATTAAACTGTTGTCCGTATTGTCGAGGCGCGACAATCTGCCTATGTTAGCAATATACTGCTTGTCGTCTACTGTATTTTTTAATAATATATCAAAAGTATTGCTGGAAATCTTACCATCATTTGTGATATTTAAGATAGCCTCGAACTTATCGCTCGGTTTAAGCCCGAGACCCATCTTATTCGGAAAGCTAACATTGCTGTTTGCATCAAGATATGCGATATTGCTACTGATATACATGAATATGAAGTTGCTCCCGTTTTTATTTATTACATTCGTATAACCAGTATAGGGATCTGTTAAATCCAATGGGACTATCTTTTTATTATTTATAAAAATATCATTTTGAATATCGAGATTTACATTCAGATTATTAATATTGAGAACATCTGTGTTGGTAAAATCTATGCTTTTGTTGAATACTACATTGCCGTTAAATACTGCAGTATTCTCGACATTCAAAGAATCCGTCTTAGTATTATTCTTAATTTCTATGTTGCTCTGAATTATAGCATTTTTAGCATTTAGCAAATTATTAACAGAAAGATTATTATTAAAATTGTATTGTTCGTCCGTGAAATCACCGCCATTTATTTGCGTAGCATTCAAAGCTCCGAGACCGCTATTTCTTATGTAAATATCGTCAGTATGTTTGTACAAACCTGTCTCATAATCTTTAATCAAAATATCTTCAAAAGCTGCAATTCCACCTTTTATATCTAATCTCGCATCTTTTTCATAATAATCAGCCAATATTTTATTGTTATAAAGTGTTCTCTTTTGATATATATATTTCGATGCAACGTTTGTACCAATTCCCACGTTATTATTAGCGTCTATAGTCATCGCTGGTATATTGCTGATATTGGAATACGTAGGTACTGCATTATTTCCATAAGGAGATTCTATGTCTATAGAAGATTTGCTAACATGAAATTCCAAAGGGACGCCCTTAGATGTAGAAATAATAGCAGGAGAATCTTTGAAGCCGCCGATAATACCCATGCACATTTTAACGGGCTCTCCATCGTCATTGTTTGTATCGTTTCTGATAGAAATGTGCATATTGCCGAACTTATTGTTTGGTGTAGTAACGATATTCAAGGGATGTGTATTGTTATACGTATCTACTTCGCCACCGAATGTAACATAGGACGGGGTATATATGTTAGTGACTTTGTAATTGTGATTATATATGTTTTCAAAATAGCTATCTAAACTGCTAATTTTGAATGGTTGGGTACCTAAAAGTTGGTTCGTTTTATCGATGAACTCTTTGACTAAATTGCAAGTAATTGGATTCGCATCGTCTATAATAATATTACTAATTTGCAATCCAGCGGCCTTTATGATCCCCGAACAATGAATGTTTTTATCAACATACAGAGATGTATCAGTGGTTAAATACGTGTCTGCTAAACGCCGCGATGTATTTATTGCAACACCATTATCATTTACAATGAAACTCCATTTTGTATTTGAAGTATTATTTAAATCGTTTAAATGATATGTTTTCTCTCCTACAACTAAAAATTCTTCTTTTCTCCGCAGATCTAATCTGTTTAAATTTTTAGCTTCAAAGTCATCATTGAGTTGTAAACCTATGGCAACTGAATCTATTTGTATTACAGGGGGCATAGTATCATTTTCTAGATAACTCATATTATCTTACTCTATTTAAAAGAAAAATACATTTATTATTTATATATATAAAAAATGATATAATATAATTAATATAATAATATAATAATATAATTGCTAAAATGAAAAGAATCGAAAATATTCACAATAAAACGATGGAGATTGATATCGAGAATCAGCCTTATAATAACAAGAATATCCTCTTGCAACGCGAGGATTTAGATAATTTGTTGAATAGCAATGGGCTCTTGGGGTTACAAATTAAAAATATCAATTTATATCGTGTTGCATTCGTTCATAAATCTTATTGTACTATGAAAAATGCGGATTTTGATAAGAGTAATGCTAATTGTCCCACGGGATGCCTGCCTTTACAAGATATGTCCTATGAACGTTTGGAATTTCTCGGCGATTCTCTACTTGGTATGATTGTAACAAATTATTTATATCTACGATTCCCTGATCAGAACGAAGGGTTCTTATCAAAAATAAGGACTAAAATAGTTAACGGGCGGATGCTCGGATATTTGTCGGAAAAGATAGGTCTCCCTAAATTTGCAATAATTTCAAAACAAGTCGAAGAATCCGGAGGAAGAAATAATTATAAGATTATGGAGGATATTTTCGAAGCATTCTTAGGAGCTCTTTATTTAGATTTTCAAACAGATGCCGACGAGGTCTCGCTTCCCTCCAATATAAGAGTTACGCCTATTAGCGGTGCTGGATATTACGTAGTAGAAAGTTGGATCATCTATATTATTGAAAATTATATAGATTTCTGCGAACTAATAAGAATTAAAAATAATTATAAGGATATGCTCGTATCTCATATGTTACATTATTTGCAAGATGTGCCACAGTTTAAAGAATTGAATATTTCTATCAAGGATAATGTTAGAGTATTTACTTATTGTATCAAAGATAAGAATGGTTCTATTATTGCGACTTCTACGGGCAGTACCAAAAAAGAAGCTGAGAACAATGCGTCAAAGAGCGCCCTATTATATTATAATGTAAATATTCAAGAATATAATTCTCATATATAAGAAATTATATAATTATTCATCTAATACGAATGTAAATATGGTAAATATGAATATAACACATTTAGTTTTATCTGGAGGCGGAATGCACGGAGTTATGTTTTTAGGAGCCCTGAGGTATTTATATATAACAAACTTGCATAAAAAAATCACTCATATCGCAGGATGTTCAATAGGCTCTTTCGTAGGTCTAATGTTTGCTTTTAAATTAGAAATAGAGGAAATGGAGGAATTGGTATACAATATGCAATACGATAATGATTTATGCAATGTTCCTATAAAAAATTATATTAAATTAATAACGGAGTATGGAATATGTGATATGGAGCTTTTTATAAATCATTTAAAAGTTGCTATAAAAAAAAAGTATCCGCATTTAGACGATAAATTAACTTTCAGGGATATATCAAAGATATTTGGGGTCAATATCTATATGTCTGCAACAAATATAAATTCCTGTGAAAATAAGATTTTTTCTATTGAGGATACCCCAGATATATGTGTGTATGATGCTTGTTGTGCTTCTATGTGTATTCCTCTATTGTTTAAACCAATACATATAGAAGATTACTATTATGATGGGGCCTTGACTAATAATTTTCCCATTAAGATATTTGACCATGTGCCCAGCGAGAATATAATAGGGATGGTATTACAAAAAGAGGAACGGACTATTGAGAAAACGAAAAATATCAACTTAATCTATATTCTAAAGCAGCTATTTAATATCTTAAATGTATTAAGAGTTAAACATGTGCTAACCGCACAGATTAATAATAGCAAGATAAAAAACTTTTATTATCCTAAGAATTTACCATTAAAGAGCACGATGGACATAAAATTCAGTAGATTAGGGATGAAATTGCAGCTAAAAAAAGAGCAAATTGACGAGATGATATTTTGCGGCTTCGAGAGTATGGGAGAATATATAGAAGACAGGCATAAGAATTTCGTAAAAAATATAGAAGACCGCACAATAGATCTATTGGTATCCTAAGTTTCTATTATAAATGGCGTGGAGTTAATAATTTTAGAATTAAGGGGTTTTTTATCGGTAAACATATTATGCGGGATATTTAAAAATATATTAATTAGTTCTTGGGTTATTTTATTTAAAAATGTGCTACTATTGGCGCTCTTATTCTCATTATAGAAATTAATTATTTGATTACCAAAATTCACCGCAAATATGGAAATCTCTTTAGAAGGTAAGTTTGAAGGTATATTAATTTTAGCCAACCATGATTTATAATAGTTATTTTTATTCCTGAAAGCACCAGTAATTCTCACATAGTCTTCTGGTATATATTTAATATGAGAATCATTGATCTCTTTGGCTATTCCAAAATCATATAAATATATAGAGTATGGGCATGCTTCCAAATAGTATATCTGACCATTTATTTTATATTGATAATAGCCTTTCTCATTATTATTATGATATAGGAAGTTACCCCAATGGCAATCGCGATGAATGTATCCGAATGAATGCAGAGTCATTATAGATAACATCATTTGAATAAAAATATTATACAGTACTTTATTATCTTTTAAAAAATCTTTTTTCTTACATAGACTCTTGTAATCGCCATGCGCTAATTCATTTAGCAGAATAATATATTTTTCGCCGCTAATAATTCTCGGTGTATTTTTATCAGACAAAACGTTGCAGTATATTGCCTTATAAGTCAAAATGAAATGTCTCGATATTTTATTTTTAACAATTTTCTCCGTTATCTTTTCGTTAAGAGTACTTTCTAATAAGTTTCTATAATTTCGAACCATGAGTTTTGCGGCGATGGGGCGCGAACCAATTTCGTTTTTTATTTTTGCTATATAAATATATCCATATACACTCGATGTACCAAAGCGTCTTGTGAGAATTATTGTATTTTTAATGTTATATTCGGGGTTCATAGTATCACTGGTCTTACTAATACTCAAGCATTGCTTGGAACTCACGTTTTTTATTTTCTTACGAATATGATTATTATAAAAGATTCTGCTATCCAAATTATATTTAATATTTTTATTCATAAAATAATTATCTATATCTACCAACTCATCGCTGGTCTTTTTCTTCACTTCGGAAAGATATTTACTGCCTACAGAATTCGATAAATATCCCTTATTATTTTTTGTAGAAGCATATTTGCTTATATATTCGTCTGAGTTCATTATAACTAATAACTATTCTAATATACAGCAATATTCTAATATATTATTATAATAGATTTATGAATAATAATATAGAACCATATATATTTATAATAGATTTAGACGGGACTATAATAGGCAATTGCAGTTATCAATGTGATATATATAATATCATGGAGTTGATAAAAACATATGATAAAAAAAATTTAAATAAATATAAGATTTTGTGCGAAAAATCTCTGAATGAGAGCTATAACGAGAAGTCCTTATTGATAAGACCGCATTTTTTTCATTTTATTCAGGCAATGAAGAAGTTATATCCGGTTTCTTATTTTTATGTATATACTGCTTCGGAAAAAAAATGGGCAAACAAAGAGATCTCTATAATAGAGAAGAATAACAATTTTAAATTCGATAGACCTTTGCTTACGAGGGACAATTGTATAATAGATAAGGATGGTAGTATAAAAAAATCTATTAATAAAATATTACCGCTTATTAAAAAAAATATAAAGTTCTCGAGTACATTTGATATTAAAAAGCACCTGCTTATAATAGACAACAATCCTACTTTTATAGATTACAATGATAACTTGTTGATATGTCCAACGTATAATTATGTTAAATTCAATAATTTGAAAGATGTAGTACCTGACGATATCAGCTGTGCTAACATTAAAAATTACATAAGTAAATTGACGAAGGAACAGAGAATGTGCAGGAATTATAATAACCCCGAATGTTTGGAAAAAATATATAAGTGGCTATATAAAAAATGCAAGAAAATCAATAAGTACAATTTGAGATATGTTAACGATAATTTCTGGAAGGATTTGGTAATATTAATAAAGAGCCATAATATAAGACAGTACACTTCCAAGAATGTCGATATGATGCAAAAGAGCATAATGATATAATGATATAATGCTTATAATAATGATATTATGATATATATTAGTTTTGATATTGGGGTTAAAAATTTGGCGCTTTGTATAATTAAAAAGAATGATATAGCAGATACTCAGACTCAGAATACTCTGGAGATAATTGATTGGCGAATAATAGCATTGGCTGATAGCAAGAAGGAAATCAAGGGTATCGAAGATATTACTGAGCGAATTTATATGAATATGGATAACATCGTCGGAGATCTTAAAAGTAAAAATATAAACACTATTGATTACGTATTAATCGAGAACCAGCCTTCTAATCTCAACGGTATTATGAAGACCATACAGCATATAATATACGGGTATTTTAGTTTAATTAAGTTTTGGGACAAGGAGGTCGGAAATGTTATTTTAATAAATGCATCTTTGAAAACCAAGCATCACAACTATGTAATAAATATAGCTAATACAAAACCAGATGAACCCAAGAATAAGAAGGGGTTCCGTAAGGATAAATATAAGAATAATAAATTACTTAGCATAGAACTGTGCAAACAATATATTAGCGAAGACGAATATTTAAAGAAACTTTTCAACGAAAATAAGAAAAAGGATGATTTGAGCGACGCATGTTTACAGGCAATATCTTATATCCGATGTGCTATCGGTAGCGGCAGCAGCGGCGGCAGCAGCAGCGATATAGTAAATAATTATAATAAGATTTATGCGCACGAGATGATAATGTTGGAATAATCTTATCATTTATCTGCATTACAATAATATATTTTTCATTTTTATAGATGCGTATTAATGCTGATTAAAATATTATAATAGATATATAAACATTTAATATCAAAATAAATATATAATATGGCTTTAATATCAACTCTTAATAACCAAAATAATGATTTAATAGAGTTAAATAGAGATAGTTTTAATAATCAACAAGCATTTAATTTCAATATTCCTCGAGGCAATAATAAATCTGGAGATAATTCATTAAATAACGAGCTCTTTAACAGGAAAAAAATAAGTGACGATGTGATCTCAATGTCTTCAGCGAGTTCATCGTGTGCAAGTTCTCCACGGGGGAAACAAGATTATATTAAAAACATGAATAATATCTATAAAAATAAGGTTATTAAAAAGAGCAATAGATTTGATGAAGATGTTGTAAGTAAAAAAAGTTACAAAAGCTATTCAAGCTCTTATAGCAACGATAGCGAAGAAAGCGGAGATAGCAGTAATAGCAGACACAGTAAAGAAAGTTATGAGAGCGGCAAAAGCGAAGAGAGTGGAGAGAGTGTCGAAAGTTGCGAAAGCGGCGGAGAGAGCGACGAAAGTGGAAGAGGGGAACGCGGTGATGATGGTAGAATCGGGAATTATAATGATAAAAAAAAATTTTTAAGCCCTAAAGAACTACTTAAACTTGAAATAAATGAAAAACGAGAGATAATTTATCAGTTAGATAGATTAGAATCTAAGGGCTTTAAATTACCTTTTAAATTCAATATGAATTCTGATTTAGAAGAGATTAAAACAGAATATAATAGAATAATAAGAGAAAAAGAATTAGATGGCAGTGTTCGTTTTCAACAAAAAATGTTAATGGCTTTTATATCAGGGACTGAATATTTAAATAGTCGGTACAATCCTCTATCAATTCGTCTTGATGGATGGTCTGAGCAGGTAAATGAAAATATAAATGATTATGATGATATTTTTGAAGAATTACATTATAAATATAAGGCTACTGGTAAAAAAATGGCTCCTGAACTAAGATTATTTATGTCTTTATCAGGTAGCGCATTTATGTTTCATTTAACCAGTAGAATGTTTAAAGAACAGCCATTGCCAGATATAGAAAATGTATTAAAATCTAATCCGGAATTAATGAAACAATTTCAAAATGCGGCCGCAAAACAATATATAATAGGAAACAATGATCAACAATTTCCTCAAATGTCGCAAAACAGGGGTTCTGGAAATTCTGGAAATGATAGTATGGGGCTTTTTAATATGGTTAGCAGTATTTTTGGTTCTCTAAATAGCGAACCTCCTCTATCAAAAATGCCTATGTATCAGCAGCAGCAACAGCAGCAACAGCAGCAACAGCAGCAACAGCAACAACAGCAGCAACAGCAACAACATCAGCAAAGAATGCAACAATCACAGAATATGAGAAAACCAGCCGAAGATATTGATAGTATAATAAGGAATGTTCATAGTAAGATATCTATTGACGATAGTGATAATAATATTGAAACACTCTCTGTAAGCGATGAAGAAATAACCTCAATAATCGAGGATACTGCTGATATACAAATATTAAAAAACAAGGGTCGTCCTAAAAAAGGGGGTAGAACTTTGAATATATAATTATTATATAAATAATAATTTACACCCTTGAAGATTTTAAATGGCACAAAGTTCTGTAAAAACAATATTCATTACAGGTTTATTACTTTGTGTCTTCAAGGAAGTATCAAAACTTTGATACCTATAAATTATGGTTGGATACATCGTGTAATGTATCTGATTGTTTGCTTCTACATAGATATACTGGTCTATCTAATCCATTTATATGATTATAAGCTATTTTATAAATGTTTTTAGCACCATTAACATCCCTGTTCCATAATCCACAACCGCTCTTACAGCG
>Ga0208598_1000341_pt1 | contig 13439 bp, 11 predicted proteins | sample LakMenEpi22Jun12_FD_150726 | JGI IMG/M metagenome (GOLD analysis project Ga0208598, IMG submission 150726) | Freshwater microbial communities from Lake Mendota, WI - 22JUN2012 deep hole epilimnion (SPAdes) | ecosystem: Environmental > Aquatic > Freshwater > Lake > Epilimnion/Euphotic zone ... | reverse complement strand
TGCAGGTCAAAATGTACGATCTCGTTTTTACTGATTATTTTTTCGGCATGGCTTATGAAGTAAGTGGGTAGTTTTTCTTCGCAAAGTTCAACCAAGTGAGAAGTGTTAGAAGAGTTATAGCCACCCACCACAAGGGCCAGATCGGCTCTCGTTTGCAGCAATCCCGTAACGGCCGTCTGGTTGTCTAGCGTGGCATAACAGAGGGTGTCGCGGGTATCGGCTACCTGGTCTTCTTTTTGATAGCGGTCCATCACTTTCTTTTTTAAGAAGTCGGCAATGGCTTGCGTATCGCTGGCGAGCATCGTAGTTTGATTTACCACACCAATTCGCTGCAGATCCTTATGTGGGTCGAATCCATTGGAGTATTGTCCCTTGAAGGCCTCGAAAAATGCCTCGACAGGTTGATCTTCACTAATAAAACGGGCCAGTAACTTGGCCTCTTCCATGTCTTTGATGACTAGTGCAGGCCCATTGGCTGCCGCATGCGAGAAAGTGGCACGGGTCTCTTCGTGGCCGGGTTTACCATGAATGATAACGGTATAATTCTTCTTAGCGATGGCTTCGCTGCGGTTCCACACTTTCTCTACAAAGGGACAAGTGGTGTTGTACGGTTCCGTCTGAATACCGATCTCTTTGAGTTTGGCCTCGATGGCAAGTGTGGTTCCAAAGGCCGGAATCAGTACTATATCTTCTTTGGTAAGCGTTTCAAAAGGTATCAACTGCTTGCCGTTGGTGTCTTGCAAGAACTGTATGCCGTGGTCTTGCAGGTCAGCGTTGACCTGCGGGTTGTGGATCATTTCGCTGAGCAAAAAGATCCGTTTGCCAGGATGCTGCGAAACGGTTCGAAAAGCGATCTCAATGGCATTTTCAACGCCGTAGCAGAATCCAAAATGTCGGGCCAGCCAGATCTTGATGTTCCCGAAGTCGAGCAGGGTAGGGCTAAAATCCTTTTTCATCTTATCCTGCTCCTTGCGTTTGCGCTTTACCGCGCTGATCAGGGGGCTCCGGTAAATGATAGGTACATCAAAGCTCTTCATGCCGCAAAGATACGCTAGCTGGTGCTTTGGCCCGCCAGCTTGCATTGTAGGGTACGGTTTGATGTTGTATCTTTCAAAAAAAATCCTATGCGTTCGGTCGGATGGTATTTTCTCATTATCCTTTTTGCTAGTTCCTGCAAGCTGATGCCGCGTAACGAATCATCCGAAACAAACCAGTCTACCGCTATGAAAGGCCCCTACATTACCCCCTCTTGGGTTCGACACACCAATATCTACGAAGTCAATCTGCGTCAGTATACCAAAGCGGGCACCTTCAATGCCTTTGCCCTTGAGTTGCCTCGGCTAAAAGAGATGGGCGTGGAGACCCTTTGGTTCATGCCTCTTACCCCCATTGCCAAACAAAATCGTAAGGGCACACTGGGAAGTTATTATGCTTGCTCAGATTACACTGCCATCAACGACGAGTTTGGAACGGCTGACGATTTTAAGCAGTTGGTCAAGCAGGCGCATGAAATGGGTTTTAAGATCATTATAGACTGGGTAGCGAATCATACAGGATGGGACCATGTGTGGACCAAGCAGCATCCCGACTACTATTTGAGGGATTCAGCCACCGGAACATTCAAGATCGCTTCGGGTATGGACGATATCATTGAGCTTGACTATGCCAATCCTGCCCTGCGCAAGGCCATGATCGATGCCATGAAATATTGGGTCACCGAGTTCGATATAGACGGGTTCAGATGCGATCTGGCTTTTTGGGTGGAGCTTAATTTTTGGAAAGAGGCTCGTCCGGTACTAGATGCGGTAAAGCCATTGTTCTGGTTCGGTGAATACGACGATCTCGATAAGCCCGAATATGGTGAGGTATTCGATGCCAGCTACACGTGGACCTTTATGCATCGCGCCAAAGATTTTTATCAGCAAGGATTGCCCATCGATTCATTGGTGTCTGTCTTGCAGCGTTATGATCGCTTAGGAGACAGTACCCTTCGTTCGTGGTTTACTACCAATCACGACGAGAACAGTTGGAACGGGACCGAGTACGAAAAATATGGAAAGATGGCAAAGGCCCTGGCCGTTTTCAGTATCACTTGGAATGGCGTTCCGCTGGTCTATTCGGGCCAAGAGATCGGCAACAGAAAGCGGATCGAATTTTTTGAGAAAGACCAGTTCGTGCCCGGTGAGGACGCTGATGCATTATTTGGTTTTTACAAACAACTGTTGCAGCTAAAAAAGCAGCACCCCGCCCTCGGAGCCGGCGATCCCTCAATAGAGACACATCGTATTAAGACCAGTGCCGACGATAAGGTTTTTTGTTTTTTGCGCAAAAAAGAGAACCGTGAGGTCTTGGTGGTCTTGAATCTTTCGGCAGCGGCCGATCTGCATTTCGATCTGCTCGATAACAGGGTAATGGGTACCTATCGAAATGCCTTCTCTGGTGCAGCCAACGATTTTTCTGCAACGCATGGTTTCGAGATGCAGCCTTGGGAATTTCTTGTCTACGAAAAATAAAAAACCCGGTGCCAAGCATAGCGACCGGGTTTTAAAAGTGGTTGATGCGCGCTTATTCTTCTTCTTGCGCAAGGGTTACGGGATAGCGGTAAAGCCCGTCGTAGCCATCATAGAAGCCTTCCAGACTAATATTGTCTCCGCGCAGCCCTGCTATGGCACGACTCAATTCTTCAATGGTATTTACTTCAACGCCATTGATGCTGGTAATAATAAAATCTTCTTGCATGCGGGTGCGGCTTAGTGGACCGCCTTTAGTGATCTTTTTCACCCGTATGCCTCCGTTGGCATCGTTGCGTTGCGCCATTTTCTTATCTGCATCCTCTAGCTCGGCACCCAGCAGATCGCCCAGGTTATTGGCGGCCAGATTCTGATAGGTTCCCTGGTCTGCTTTCAGCACGGCAGAAGCGCTGTATTCCTTGCCCTCTCTTTTGTACGTAATATTCACTTTGTCGCCTGCATTGAGGGAGGCCACCGTGCCCTGTAACTCGCTCCAGGAACTGATCGGCACTTCGTTTATCTTTTTGATGATATCTCCCTTCTTAAGACCGGCCTTGGCTGCTGCTCCGTCCGGGGCTACATTACCTACGTAGGCTCCGTCGGTAGAGTTGTAATTTTTGCTGTCGGACATAATGCCCAGATACGGACGTTTAACATCTCCGAACTTGATCAGATCGTTTACGATTTTTTTGGCCAGATTGACCGGTATGGCAAATGAATATCCGGCGTATGTACCCGTGGGCGCATAAATGGCAGAATTGATCCCGATCAATTGTCCGTCTGTGGTAACCAGTGCTCCTCCGCTATTGCCCTGGTTAACTGCCGCATCGGTTTGAATGAAAGATTCGATGGGTGTTTGGCTCTGTCGGCCGTTAATTCCAATGGAGCGGCCCTTGGCACTGATGATGCCGGCCGTTACCGTCGTTTCGAGGGTGAGGGGATAACCGATGGCCAGCACCCACTGCCCAAGCTTTACATTATCGGAGTTGCCGTATACCAGGTAGGGAAATCCGGTACCGTCAATCTTCAGCACGGCAATATCACTGCTGGGATCTTTTCCGATCACTTTGGCTTTGAAATTCTTTTTATTGCTGAGGGTAACGGTTATTTCTTCTGCCACACCGTTTCCTCCGTCAGAGATTACGTGGTTGTTGGTTACGATGTATCCGTCATCGCTTATAAGTACTCCGCTTCCGGAGGCTCTTTGCTCGGGCTGCACTTGCGGGAACGTAAAGAATTGGTCAAAGAAGTCATCAAACATGCCGCCGCCGCGGTTTCTGTTAGGAAGCTGGTTGGTGATTCGTTTGGCCGGGGTCTTTGTTTTTATATGTACCACTGCTGGCACAGCCGCATTGGCTGCCTTTGTAAAATCGATGGTCTCGTTACCAGGAGCAGCATTACCAAAGAAGCCCGCATAGTTGACCGGAACTTTTCCATCGGTGGATTGATAGAACCCGGTGCCATTTCGGCCGGGTACAAAGTGATTGTACAACCAAACACTGCTCACCGCCGAAACCATGCTGACCCCTACTACCAGAAGAAGTTGTTTCCATTTCATAGCGATATTCATTTTTTTTACAGGGTGCAAATTACATGCCCTGATTTGCAAAATAACAAACTGTCAGTTGGCTTGGTCAGGGGAGGGTGTCAGTTTAACATTTCTTTGTTCAGAAAGGCCAGGGTGTTGACCCCATCGGCGTAGTCGTCTATGGCTGGATGCTGGCCGCTGCCTAAGGGCAGGGAACCAGCGCCCACCAAGCATTGCAGGTCGGTGAGGCTTCGGGCCTTCTCTATGGCCTCTGCCTCTGTTTGGTAAAATTCGTAATGCACCTGGCTGATGGGGGCAAAGATCGATTCTTGTTCTATCAACAAAACGGTCCCGTTGGTCATGTAGAAGCTTTTGTTCAAAATATGCAGGGCCAGTTGGTAATCGTAATTGTTTTTGTATTTGTGGTGTTCGCTCAGGTGCTCATATTTTTTCAGGGCCTCCAGCAGTGGTACGAAGTCATAGCCGGCGGGTACGTAAAGCTTGGTTACGTTTCGACATCCCATTCCAAAATACAGGTGAATATCATCGGCCAGTGCGCCGAGTTCTTCCGGGGTCTCGCGACCGGTAAGCAAGGCTGCGGCCGTTCGGTTCTTGCGAATAATGTGAGGATACTTTCCAAAATAATACGAGAAGTATCGAGAGGAATTATTGCTGCCGGTAGCAATATAGGCATCAGCGCCACTCAGTCTGTCGGCGGTTTCGGTGTACTTGGAAAACTCCGGGGCCCATGTCTGCAGCTTTTCAAAAAGATGCGATAGCAACACCGCGTCTTTTGAGGAGAGTTTTATAAGGGCCCGATGTCCGCTCATAAAGACGCAGAGCCAGTCGTGAAAGCCCACCAGGGGGATATTACCCGCCATCACTATGGCAACTTGTTTGGGGAGGGCTTGCGTGGCAGGAAGCTGCTCGGCCGCAGCCCACTGCTCCAGCACCGCCGGGTCCAGCCATCGACGGGCTATATGCCCGGCGGCATGTTCAATAAAGGACGGGGTAAACCAGCTATTCTGTTGCTCGGCCCGCTGCTTCGCCTCTTGCCACTCAGGTCCGTTGGCCAGTAGGTACTCTCCCAGTCGGGTAAGCAAAGAAATTCGTTGTGGTAAATTCATGCCGCTCTGTTAAATTTGTAATGCAAAAGTAGTAGTCAACTTTTAATTCATCTTTTATGGCCATCAAGATTACAGAAGAATGTATCAACTGCGGTGCCTGTGAGCCCGAATGTCCTAATAATGCGATCTATGAAGGCGGAGTAGAATGGGCCATTGCCGATGGTACCACGGTCAAAGGTTCGTACACACTTATGGACGGTTCTGTGGTGGATGCCGGCCATAAGAACGCCCCTATTGCCTCAGACACCTATTACATTACAGCCAACAAGTGTACCGAGTGCCAGGGTTTTCATGAAGAACCCCAATGTGCGGCCGTTTGTCCGGTCGATTGCTGTGTGCCCGACGAGTTGTACAAAGAAACCGTGGAGCAACTGATGGAGAAAAAAGAAAAGCTCCACATATAGTTCTCTTACCTCACCCATGATCAGAAAAAAAATAGCACTGGTTACCGGTGGCTACTCCGGCGAATCGGTCATTTCTTATCGCACGGCCACTACTATCCGTCAGCATCTTGATTCTTCTTTGTTCGATGTTCATTGGATCGACATTACCCGAGAGGGCTGGTACTACGTCAATGAATCCGATCAGCGGTTCGCTGTTTGCAAGGATGATTTTACCGTAAAGGTCTCTGATCAATTGATTCGTTTTGATGCGGTTTTTATTGCCATGCATGGCACACCCGGTGAGGATGGAAAGCTGCAAGGATATTTTGATATGCTGGGGATCCCTTACACGGGTTGCGATGCTACTACATCGGCCCTTACGTTCAATAAGCGATATGCTACCGCAGTTGCGGCTGCAGCCGGTGTTGCGGTCGCCAAATCTGTTCTGCTGATCAAAGGACAGATCGCTGATTGGGAACAGCGGGTCTCTGCGCTGCGGTTCCCCTTGTTCGTTAAGCCCAATAATGGCGGCTCGAGCATCGGTATGTCTAAGGTCCAACAACCCGGTGCCGAATTGCAAGCCGCTCTCGACAAAGCCTTTGCAGAAGATGACCAAGTGCTGGTCGAAGAGATGATACAGGGCAGGGAGTTTACCGTGGGTGTGTTCAGTGCAGGGGGTGCCCTTACGGTTTTACCGATCACAGAAGTAAAGGCCGATGCCGATATGCCCTTTTTTGATTTTGTGGCTAAGTACCAAGGAAAGTCTACCGAAACCACTCCTGCTGAAATAAACGAGAGCATGGCCGAAAAGATCAGGTCTGCAGCACAACAGGTTTATCGTGCCTTTAATTGCCGCGGTGTGGTGCGGATCGATTTTATTTTTCAGGCCGATGAACAGCAACCCTACATGCTCGAGCTGAATTCCATTCCCGGTCAGAGCGAAGCCAGTATTATTCCACAGCAAGTAAGAAGTATGGGTTGGACCCTCAGTGAATTGTATAAGACTCTCTTGATGGATTGCCTGTCAACTCAACCTCAATAGTCAGCCACTATGTTTACGTTCATCACCAAAAGATCGCTCTGGTTCAACATTATGGTGGGGGTAGTGTTGGCATGGGTTTTATTCGGATTGTTTTTGCTGTCGCTGGGCTGGGTCACCGGTCATGGCAATGCTGCCACCGTGCCGGCGCTCACCGGAAAGAGTTTCGAAGAGGCAAAACTGATTTTGGAGAAAGCTGGGTTCGACTACGAGATACAAGATTCTATCTATGTAGATACCGTGCCGCCACTACAGGTCATCAAGCAGATCCCCGATGCCGACGAAGTGGTCAAATCGAACCGTACCATTTTGCTTATCGTACGAAGTGTCGATCCGCCATTGGTAGAAATGCCCAATTTGATAGGCTATAGTTTTCGCAACGCCGAAGTAGTGCTTGGTACGATGGACCTAAAGGTGGGCGATACGCTCTTTCGTCCTGATTTTGCGCGTAATGCCGTTTTGGAACAGCGTTATAACGGCGCTTCGATCGCTGCCGGTACCCGTATACGGAAAGGAAGTCTGATCACCCTGGTATTGGGCGATGGGATCGGGGATCAGCCAATAGGCGTACCGGGGTTGGTGGGCTTAAATTATCTTTCCGCAAAGGCTATCCTAGACAGTAGCCGGTTGGGTTTTGGTGCCATCGTATTGGATGCCGGTCTGCGTGATACGTTGTCAGGATGGATCTATCGCCAAAGTCCTGCTCGCTTGGATGAGGATGGTTTGCCGGTAAAGATCCGTCCCGGTCAATTGATCGATGTGTGGATCGGCTCGGACCGCCCTGTATTGGACACTTTGAATAATTAAGCTATATGGATACCATTACCGTACAAGAATTAAAGTCCCGACTGGATAGTGGGGAAAAACTCACTATCATCGACTGCCGCGAGCCGCATGAGTATGCGGAATTTAATATCGGGGCCACGCTGATACCACTGGGAAAGATCCAATCCATGCAACTTGATGAACTCGAAGATCACAAAGAAGACGAGGTTATCATTCATTGCCGTAGCGGCCAACGCAGCATGATGGCCTGTATGTTCTTGGATGCCCTTGGCTATAAGCATACGCGCAACCTTGTTGGGGGCATCTTAGCCTGGCAACAGCAGTTCGGAAAGTAATTTTTTAGCGCTGGCTCATTACAGCCTAACGTTTACTCCCAGCATGAAATTTATTCCGGCCATCGGAAAAAAATAGTTTTCTGTAGTAAGCGCTCCTGCAGTAATGTAGCTAAAGGTATATCCGTTAGGCTCATACTGGGTATCAAATACGTTATTTACATAGGCGTTGAGGCTCCACTCCTTGATCTTTTGACCTTTTTTGGTATAGACTACGCGCGCATCCTGCACAAAGAAGGGGTCCAGACTTCTGGAAACGTTGGCCGTATTATCTAAGAATTGTCGGCTTACATAGCGGCTATTCAGCAGCAGGCTAATGTTTTTGAGGGGAGTGATCGTAAGGGATCCATTGCTGATACAAGCAGGCGAGAATGCAAGCGTAGAGCGGCGGTACAAGTTGCGTACTTGAACGCCTTGGTCGTAATCATCAATGAATTCCGCTAGGTCATTGACTTGATTGCGGCTTATGCTCATGTTGGCACTCGCCAATAACCAAGGCAATAATTGAATTTGCCCTTGCAGCTCGATCCCTGCTCTGAAGCTGACCGGCACATTGGTACGTGTATAAGCTCCTACATCGTTGATCTTGCCGGTCAACACTAATTGATTTTTGTAGTACATGTAGTAGCCGGTAAGGCCCCACTGGAAGGTGGTCGTTTGTTTCTCGATTCCCAACTCTACATCGTGTAACTGCTCGGCTACCGGGCGTTGTGTAGCGCCTGCCTCAAAGTCATCACGATTGGGCTCTTTGCTTCCTTTGCTATAGGAGAGGTAAGAGCGCCATCCATTTTTTCGGTAGGTAAGCCCCACTTTGGGATTCAAAAAAGTAAACCGGGTATTAACCTCTACGCCCGGGTTATCTCTGAACCCATCGATGGTATACTGTACGTGTCTGAGTTGAATATCATAAAAAGCAAACCAATTCTCTTTGAGCTGCGTCTGTTGCTTTACGTACAAGGCTCTGTCTTTTTTGAACGCGTTGTTTTGATACCAAGGGCTGTTCGAAGGTAGTCCGTGCGTGGCCCAGGTCAATTTGCCGTAGTGGTCTCCATCATAATTCGACAGGTGCGTGCCCAGCATCCACTCGGTTTTTTTATGCTGATAGCGAAGGTTGAGTTGTTGACCATAAAAATAGTTATCTAGCCAAAGTTGTCTGATAAAATCGGATCTAGTTTGTACGATGCCTCCTACGATGGGGGCAGCAATTCCGTATCGCTCGTACTTTTCGTTGGCTCTGTATTGTTCGTAATATCCTTTTCCTCTGGTCAAAAAGAGGGTAGTGCTCAATTGCCATTTGGTCGAAAGGATTTGTTCGGCAAAAAGTTGGTAGTGCGTTTGCGTGTAGTTATCGGTCTCGTTTTCGTAAGGGGCCACTGGATGCGCTGTGCCTGCATAGTTGACGGTTCTGTTGCCACTGGCCAGATCGGCTGCTGAAATACCGTACCAAGCTTGGTACGTTTTTTCTTTTCCTGAAAAAGCGGTTAGCCTGACCCTGGTTTTATTTTTCTGATAGCCACTTGACAGATAAAATGAGCGAAGATCACTGCTTGCTCTGTCAATGAATCCATCGCTTTGAATGGAGGATAGCCTCACATCGGTACTGAACCCTTTGGAATTGCCGGTCCCCGCCTTAAGGGTGTGTTTGCGCGAATTGAAGGATCCGTAGCTGTTGTTAAGCTCCAGGTATTTTTCTGGTTGCTGATCGTGGGTACTGAAATTGATACTGGCCCCAAAGGCGCCGACACCATTGGTGGACGTTCCCACTCCTCGTTGTATCTGAATACTGTTGGTGGATGATAAAAAGTCGGGCAGATTCACAAAAAAAGTTCCCTGACTCTCGGCATCATTGAAAGGAACGCCGTTTAGGGTAATGTTGATACGTGTGGCGTCAGTGCCTCTGATTCTAATACCGGTGTAGCCAATGCCATTGCCTGCATCAGCGTGCACCACAACCGATGGGGTTGACTGCAATAAGAATGGAATATCAGTGCCCAGGTTAAGGGTCTTGATCTCTTTTTTATTCAGGTTGGTTCGCGTAAATGGAGTATTCTCTCCGGCACGTACGGCTCTTACGTCTGCCGGAGCCAGCCAATAAAAACTGTCACTGATCACCGAATCTTTTTTTTCGGTCGCTTGTGCTACACTGTCAAGAACGATCGATGTAAAACTGAGTACAAAAAAAATCCTCTTCATTTTTTTTACTTTTTAAGGTTAAAAAACAAGAGGCAACGCGGCGCGGAAGAGGAACACTTGTGGAATCCTTCCCTTCGCAGGCATTACCCTGACCAGGTTCAACGGGTTTGATCTCAGTGACCGACCGCAGTCGGAAACACCCCGGGAAACTTGTAGCTATCAAGCATTTACCTTGAATAGCCGCTGCAAAGTTAGGAAAAAACAAAAAAGAACCGTAGCTTTGCATCATATCGCGAAGTAGAGCAGCGGTAGCTCGTTGGGCTCATAACCCAAAGGTCGGGAGTTCGATCCTCCCCTTCGCAACAGCAGGTCCGCCTCACCCGGCGGACTTTTTAATTGGAAAGGGTTCGCTTGCGTTTTTTAGTAATGAAGGCAGGATTTGTAAATATTTTTGGATTGCCCAATGCAGGCAAAAGCACACTCCTCAACGCCTTGATGGAAGAGAAGCTGGCTATTGTGTCTCCTAAGGTACAAACGACCCGACACCGCATAAAAGGTATCTTGACCACCGATCAGTATCAAGTGGTTTTCTCGGACACACCGGGCATCATTACTCCAAAATATAAGTTACACGAGAAGATGATGGAGGCCGTGCGCGGCGCACTCGAAGATGCCGATCTGGCCTTATTGTTGGTCGATGGAAAAGACGATTGGCAAAAGGCCCACGAAATTTTTGAATCACTCAAGCTAACGGTACCGGCCATAGTGCTTTTTAATAAGATCGATCTGTTGACAAAAGAGAAATTGGAAGAAGGGGTAGCTTTTTTCTCGGCCGCCTCTTATGCCCGCGAGGTCATGCCGCTCTCTGCGCAGTCGGGCATTCCCAGAAAAAAGTTGATCAATGCAATGCTGAAGTATTTGCCCGAGGCAGCACCGTTTTTCGATAAAGAGGATATCAGTGATCTGCAAACTCGTTTTTTCGTTGGCGAGCTGATTCGGGAGACTCTGTATGAGTTGACCCAGGATGAATTGCCCTATCATACAGCGGTCACCATTCGGGACTATCAAGAAAAGACCGAGTTGTGTCGTATTACCGCCGATATTGTTGTGCAGCGAGAAACGCAAAAAGTAATTTTGATAGGCCAGGGAGGCTCCATGATCAAGAAGATCGGCACTGCGGCCCGAAAAAGCATTGAATCTTTCATAGGACAAAAAGTATATCTTGAACTCTTTGTGAAGGTCAAGCCCAAATGGCGCGACAATGAGCTTTATTTGAAAGAGTACGGTTATTAAAACAAACAGACCATGTCGTTTACGGTAGCTATAGTAGGAAGACCCAATGTCGGAAAAAGTACGTTGTTCAATCGCTTGCTTGAGCAGCGAAAGGCTATTGTGGATGATGTAAGCGGCGTTACACGAGACAGACAGTACGGCGTGGCCGATTGGAATGGCAAGACCTTTAATGTGATCGATACCGGTGGTTTTGTGCATGGCAGTGAGGATATGTTCGAAAAGGAGATTGCCAAGCAGGTCATGGTAGCGGTCGAAGAGGCGCAGGCGATTATTTTTTTGGTGGATGCTGCCACCGGGCTCACCGATCTGGATGATGCCATGGCGGCAGTGCTCAGAAAAAGTACCAAGCCTGTCTTTTTGACCGTCAATAAGGTCGACAACAATGATCGTATGTTAGAAGCCTCCGAATTTTATTCGCTGGGTATGGAACCTGTATTCTTTATTGCGGCAGCGAGCGGAAGCGGTACCGGAGAGCTTCTTGATGCGATCGCAGCATTGATTACCGATGATGCCTCTGCCCAAAACGAGGAGATGGCTGCCCTGCCAAAATTTGCCATTATCGGACAGCCCAACACCGGAAAGTCCTCTTTATTGAACGCTTTGATCGGACAGGAGCGCACCATTGTAAGTGACGTGGCCGGTACCACACGCGATACGATCCATACGCATTACAATCTCTTTCAAAAGGAATTTGTGCTCATCGATACCGCAGGTATACGCCGCAAATCCAAAGTGCACGAGGATCTGGAATTCTACTCTGTGATCCGTGCCATCAAGGCCATGGACGAGGCCGATGTGTGTTTGTTGCTGCTCGATGCAGAAAAAGGGATCACCGCACAAGATCTTTCTATTTTCAGTCTGGCGGCAAGAAAAGGAAAAGGGGTGGTCGTGCTCGTCAATAAATGGGATCTGGTCGCTAAGCAAACCAATACGGCCATCACGTACGAAAAGGATTTAAAAAAGAGGCTTGCGCCCTTCAGTGATGTGCCCATTCTCTTTATCTCGGCGCTCGAGAAGACCCGTATTTTCAAGGCGATCGAAACGGCCCTGCAAGTATATGAGAATCGAAAGCGCAGGGTCAATACCTCGAAGCTTAATGATGTGATCGGGAAAGCCATCGAGGCGTATCATCCTCCTGTAGTAAGAGGGCATCCCATTAAGATCAAGTTCATTACACAGCTTCCCACGGTAACGCCTTCTTTTGCCTTCTTCTGTAATTTTCCGGACGATGTCAAAACACCCTATCGGAACTATTTGGAGAATCAGTTGCGCGAGCAATTTGAGTTCACCGGAGTGCCACTTCGTATCTACTTTAGAAAAAAATAAGCTCTCTTATTGATTGGCGGGGGCCTTGATCGTCTTCATCTGAATAAAGTCCACCAAGAAGGCAAAGGCCATCGAGAAGTAGATATATCCCTTTGGTATATGGAATCCAAGTCCATCCGCCAACAGGGCTACGCCTATCATTAGCAAAAAGCAAAGGGCTAATATCTTAAAAGAGGGGTGTTTTTGTATAAAGGAGCTGATCGGGGCAGATGCCACCAGCATAATCAGCACTGTAACAACGACCGCCGTATACATGACCCAAAGCTCTTGCACCATTCCTACGGCCGTAATAATGGAGTCAATAGAAAAGACAAGATCCAGTAAAATGACCTCGCCGAGCAGGCGCGAGAATCCTCCGGTCGCTTTTTGCGAGGAGTGCGGAGTGTTGGCCAATTCGGTTTTATGGTAGATCTCTCGGGTGCTTTTATAAATTAGGAACAATCCACCTACGATCAAAATGATCGATTTGCCACTAAAGGAAATGTCTTGAAAGCGAAAGAGCTCCTTGTCTAACTTCAAGATCCAGGCAATAAAGGCGAGCAAGACCAATCGCATGATCATGGCCAGCGAAAGCCCCCAGTAGCGCAACCTGTTACGTTGGGCTTCCGGGAGCTTGTCGGCCAGTATCGAGATAAAGATGATATTATCTATTCCTAGGATGACCTCTAGGGCGATCAGCGAGATAAGTGGAACCAGTGAGTCTAGCATGTCCGGAAACGATTTCCGGTAAAATTACATGCATTTTTTTAAGTATCGAAACGACGAGCTTGCTGTTTAGAATCGTACCCCGACCCCGCAGGTTAAATTAAGGGTAGACATTTGTTGCCTTCTGATCTCTTGTCCGCCGCTGCTTAGTGTGATCTCAAAGCGAGGATTGATGTATCGAAAATCGAGGTTACTTGCAAAAAATGCATTTTTGCCTAGGTCGACCCGAATGCCGCAGCCTGTTTGAAATAAAGCCGCCGCTACCCAGTCCTCGTCG
>Ga0208598_1000340_pt1 | contig 13459 bp, 15 predicted proteins | sample LakMenEpi22Jun12_FD_150726 | JGI IMG/M metagenome (GOLD analysis project Ga0208598, IMG submission 150726) | Freshwater microbial communities from Lake Mendota, WI - 22JUN2012 deep hole epilimnion (SPAdes) | ecosystem: Environmental > Aquatic > Freshwater > Lake > Epilimnion/Euphotic zone ... | reverse complement strand
CCGCCAGCCGCCACTTCCGCGGTTTCGCCCAGCATGCGGATCACCTGGGTGCGCACCTTGGCCAGGTCGACCCCAAGATTTTCCAGAACCCGGGCAGCGACGCCCTCCCCTTCCCGGATCAGGCCCAACAGGAGGTGTTCCGTTCCGATGTAATTGTGGCCAAGCTGGCGTGCTTCCTCGAGGGAAAGCTCCAGAACCCTCTTGGCACGGGGGGTAAAGGGGATTTCAACCGCCACAAAGCCCGATCCCCGCCCAATAATTTTCTCCACTTCCACGCGAGCGTCCTTGAGGTTGACCCCCATGGACTTGAGGACCTTCGCCGCCACACCGGTGCCTTCACCGATCAGGCCGAGCAGGATTTGCTCCGTGCCAACAAAATTGTGTCCAAGGCGTCTGGCTTCCTCTTGGGCCAGCATGATCACCTTGATGGCCTTTTCAGTAAACCGCTCGAACATGGGGCGGCGCCCTCAACAAGTCTGTCTAACTTATCAGGGTTGGCGGGTGAGTCGCGGTGTTTCAGCGCCTGGCTTGTGAACCGGGTAACCCTTCCCTCGTTTCGGTTTACCGAACAAACGCCGATATCGCTTCGCTGCACTGACTTCCGTCAACGGAAGACGGAGCACGATCAGGAAAAGAAAGATGAGATTGTCGGGCCCATTGGCCGGAACAACCCCACCAAATTCCTCCCACTACAACCCTGCATCAGCCGCCAAAAGATATCAAAAAAGTGAGTTTGCAAAAGTAATTTTCTACTGCTTTATTTTTTTTAATTGAATCAGAGCATCATCCCCATTGCGGTAGTAACCGCGACGAACGGCCACTTCGGCAAAGCCTAAGGAGGCATAGAGCCCCCTCGCAGGCCCATTGGCACTCGAGACCTCCAACGTAGCCAACTCGGCGCCCGCCTTACGGGCCGTGGTGAGCAAGGCGTTGAGCACACAACGGCCCAACCCCAGGCGCCGATGGTCGGGATGAACCGCCACAGCAGTGATGTGCAGTTCATCCACCACCAACCAGCCACTGGCCAGAGCCAGGAGGCCTCCCAGGTCTGCCCGGGGATGGCGCCAACCCACCACGGGGCGCCGGGGTTCCCCGAGCTCCACCCGCCACTGCTCTTCCGTCCATAATCCGCCAAGGGCCAGGTGATCCAGGGTGAGGCAATCGGCCAGGTCGTCCAGACCCAGGGGAATCACTTGGGCCGGAGCGGGCCCTTCATGGGAGAGAACGGAGGAGGACAGCTGCGGGAAGGGGTGAGCGGGAGGGTGCCTGGCTGTTGACCAGAGCCTGCCTACCATGAACGTGGACAACATTCTGTAAGGGCTTCATGCCAGCGTTTCCTGGAACCACGGCGATGGAAGGGGAGAGCCCTGTGTCTGTGGCAGGCCGTCATGCGCTCACGCCTTTCGAACAGGGCGTTGTTTTTGAGAGCCCGAACTGCAACCTGGCGCCCATTACCAGCAGCCTCGATGGGCAGCAGCGGCTGGTGGTGGGGGGCTGCCTGCTGAGCGAGTTAGCCCAGAGCTATGGCACCCCTCTCTATGTCATCGACGAGGCCACGGTGCGGGCCGCCTGCAGGGCCTATCGAGAGGCCCTGGCTCAGTTTTACCCCGGCCCTTCCCTGGCTGTTTACGCCTCCAAAGCCAACAGCTCCCTGGCGATCACGGCCCTGGTGGCCTCCGAGGGGCTGGGGCTGGATGCGGTGTCCGCCGGCGAACTGCTGACCGCCCTGCGGGGAGGCATGCCTACAGAAAGGATGGTGCTGCACGGCAACAACAAGGCCCGGGAGGAAATCGCCCTGGCGATCGAGCACGGCGTCACGGTAGTGGTGGACAACTGGCTGGATCTGGAACACCTCAGCGCCCTCGCCCAAACCCGGCCCACGCCGGTTCGGCTGCTGGTGCGCTTCACGCCAGGCATCGAATGTCACACCCACGAGTACATCCGCACCGGACACCTGGACAGCAAATTCGGGTTTGATCCCGACCAATTGGAGACGGTGCTGCAGCACCTCAGTGGTTGCCCCTGGGCCTGGGTGGATGGCCTGCACGCCCACATCGGTTCCCAGATCTTCGAGCTCGAACCCCATCGCGACCTGGCCGGGGTGATGGCGGACGCCCTGGCCCTGGCCCGCTCCCTGGGCCACCCATGCAGGGATCTGAACGTGGGGGGTGGTCTGGGAATCCGCTATGTGGCATCGGACGACCCGCCGACCATCCAGGACTGGGTGGAGGCCGTGGCAGGTGCCGTGGCAAAAGCCTGCGAAGCCCGCGAACTGGAGCTGCCTCGCCTGCTGTGCGAACCGGGCCGATCCCTCATCGGGACCGCGGGACTGACCCTCTACACGGTGGGCAGCCAAAAGGTGATTCCCGGCCTGCGCACCTATCTCTCCGTGGACGGGGGAATGAGCGACAACCCCCGGCCGATCACCTACAACTCCTCCTACACAGCCCTGCTGGCGGATCACCCCCTGCCCGGGGCGGAAGCGGAGCAGGTGTCTGTCACCCTGGCGGGAAAGCATTGCGAATCCGGGGATGTGCTTCTCCCCCATCTGACCTTGCCCCAACCCCGCCAAGGCGATGTGATCGCAGTGCTGAGCACGGGCGCCTACAACGCCTCGATGGGCTCCAACTACAACCGGATCCCCAAGCCCGCCACCATTCTTGTGCATGAGGGAAGGGCCGAGCTGGTGCAACGGAGAGAGGAGCCGGACGACCTACTGCGCTACGACCTCCTGCCAGAAAGGCTGCGCTGAGATATGTTTCCAATGTTGCTTTCTACCCATTTTTCGTCCCATTTACACGATTCTGTGAAGGGAAAGAATGATGGATTCGTCAGCGACAAGCTCCGGTAATCTGACAGGGCCGTGCAGTTTTGGGTTGATCACAGGGATCTTGTTCTCTTCCTCCTGGATCTCCTTTTTGCCTCCCTTCTCGGCGTGCTCCTGCTGGGGCGCCTGAAGGACAGCCGCACCTTGTGGCTGCTGCGGGGGTATCTGCTGCTGGTGTCCCTGGCCTGGTTCGTGCAGCGGTTTGTGCCCCTGCCCCTCACCACCAAACTGGTGGATGCCCTGGTGCTGGCCTGCAGCCTGGCCCTGGCCATCCTCTGGCAGGGAGAGCTCAGGCGGCTGATGGAACTGCTGGGCACCGGTGATCTGGGGGTGCTGTTAGCCGATCGCAGCCGCAACCAACTGGTGAGCGGGTCCGTGGCCGTGCTCACGGAGGCGGCGGGCCGACTCTCCCAGGCCCGGCGGGGCGCCCTGATCGTGCTGGATCTGGGAAGCGACCTGCGGCCGGAAGACTTTCTCAACCCTGGGATCCATGTGGATGCCCGCCTGACGGTGGAACTGCTGATGAACGTGTTTGCCAGCGACACCCCGCTCCATGATGGCGCCGTTCTGGTGCAGAACAACCGCATCCTCTCGGCCGGTGTGATTCTTCCCCTCTCTCGCCAGGGGCTCTACCGCTATGGCACGCGCCACCTGGCCGCCCTGGGGCTCACGGAGCGCCACGATCGCTGCCTCTGCGTGGTGGTATCCGAGGAAACGGGCACCCTGTCCCTGGCCCGCCAGGGACGGCTGGAACGGCCCATTACCAGCAGTCGCCTCCACGATCTGCTCACGGATGCCCTGGCATCGGGGCCAGCAGGTCGTAGCGTGGTTGGGGTTCAGCCGGAATCACGCGGATGAGTCGCGCCCTGGCGACCACCTTCAAACCAGGTCCCCGGGCACTCCCTGCTGGTCTGGATCCCTTGCGGATGCCCCGCCACGTGGCGGTGATCATGGATGGCAACGGCCGCTGGGCCCGCCAGCGGGGCCTTCCGAGAATGATGGGTCATCGGGCCGGAGTGGAAGCCCTCAAGCGCACCTTGCGCCTCTGCAGTGATTGGGGGGTTGGATCCCTCACCGCCTATGCCTTTTCCACCGAAAACTGGAGCCGGCCCGGGGAAGAGGTGTCATTTCTGATGACCCTGTTCGAGAGGGTGTTGGCCCGGGAGCTTGAAGGGCTGGAGCGCGAACAGGTGAGGATTCGATTCCTTGGTGAACTGGAGGAGCTGCCCCAGGGTCTGCAAGACCTGATCGGCGATGCCACCAGCCGCACGGCTGGCAACAACGGCATTCGCTTCAACGTATGCACCAACTATGGCAGCCGCCGCGAGATGGTGCGTGCTGCCCAGAAGCTCGCCACCCTGGTGGCGTCCGGTGAGCTCAAGCCCCAGGAGATCACGGAGGCCACCTTCGCCGCCCAGCTCCACACCGCCGGGGAGGAGGATCCGGATTTGTTGATCCGCACCAGCGGGGAACAACGCCTGAGCAATTTCCTGCTCTGGCAACTGGCCTACGCGGAGCTCCACCTCACCGACGTGCTCTGGCCCGATTTCGACGCCCAGGCTCTGGAAGGCGCCATGAGGGATTTCCAAGGCCGCCAACGCCGTTTTGGAGGGGTGGATCCCACGCCATGACCACACGTCACGACTGGTCTAGAGAGGAGATTCTGGATCTCCTCCAGCGGCCCCTGCTGGATCTCCTCTGGCAGGCCCAGAGCGTGCACCGCATGGCCAATCCCGACCAGGGCGTTCTCCTGGCCTCTCTTCTCAGCGTCAAGACCGGGGGCTGCGAGGAGGACTGCGCCTATTGCCCCCAGTCGATGCATCACAGCGCCGATGTGGCAGGACGGCCGGAGCTGGATGTGGGGGCCGTCCTGGCCCGGGCTAAAGCGGCCAAAGCCGCAGGGGCGCAACGCTTTTGCATGGGCTGGGCCTGGAGGGAGATCCGGGAGGGAGCCCCGTTTGACGCCATGCTGGCCATGGTGCGGGGGGTTCGGGAGCTGGGAATGGAGGCCTGCGTCACGGCTGGGATGGTGACCGACCCGCAGGCGGCCCGCCTGGCGGAGGCGGGGCTCACCGCCTACAACCACAACCTGGACACCTCCCCGGATCACTACGGGGAGATCATTTCCACCCGCACCTACCAGGATCGGCTGGACACCCTGCAGCGGGTGCGAGGAGCGGGGATCCAGCTCTGCTGCGGCGGCATCCTGGGAATGGGGGAATCCCTGGACGACCGGGCGGCCCTTCTGGAAGTGCTCGCCAGCCTCGATCCCCACCCGGAGAGTGTGCCCATCAATGCGTTGGTGGCCGTGGAGGGCACGCCCCTGGAAGAGCTCCCCCCCATCGACCCCCTGGAGCTGGTGCGGATGGTGGCCACCGCCCGGATCCTCATGCCCCACAGCCGGGTGCGGCTGAGTGCGGGGCGGGAGCTCCTCAGCCGGGAAGCCCAGATCCTCTGCCTGCTGGCAGGGGCCGACTCCTTCTTCTACGGCGACACCTTGCTCACCACCTCCAACCCGGCGGTGGAGGCCGACCGGGCACTCCTGGCCGCCGCTGGCCTGGGGATGGGCACCTGACCCCGATGCGGGTGGCCTCCTTTTATGGCTTCGCCCGTCTGGCGCGGGAAGAGCTGGATCCGCTGCGCCAGGGGCTCCTGGATCTGGGCCAGGCCGAAGGCGTGCTGGGCACGGTGCTGCTGGCGGAGGAGGGGATCAACGGCAGCCTGAGCGGGCCGGAATCAGGGGTGGAACGAATCCTCCACCATCTGCAGGCCGACCCGAGGCTCGCCCAGCTGGCCATTCGCCGCTCCACGGCCCCCCACCCCCCCTTCTATCGCCTGAAGGTGCGCCTCAAACGGGAGATCGTGAGCCTGGGGGTGGAAGGGGTGAATCCCCTGGCCGGGGTGGGCCGCTACGTGGCCCCGGCCGAGTGGAACTCCCTGATCAACGACCCCAAAACCCTGGTGGTGGACACCCGCAACACCTACGAAGTGGAGATCGGCAGCTTTGCAGGCGCCATCCATCCCGGCACCAGCCATTTCCGGGAGTTTCCCCACTGGGTGGAGGAGGTGCTTCCCCAGGTGATGGCCGAGCGCCAGAGCGAGCGGCTGGCTCTCTTCTGCACGGGCGGGATCCGGTGCGAAAAGGCCACGGCCTATCTGCTGCAACAGGGGTTTGAAGGGGTGCATCACCTGCAGGGGGGCATCCTGGGCTACCTGGAGGCGATCCCCGAGGAGCAGAGCCTGTGGCACGGCGAATGCTTTGTATTTGATCACCGCACGGCCTTGAATCACCAGCTGGCCCCAGGCAGCCACACGCTCTGCCATGGCTGCCGCAGGCCCCTCTCTCCAGCCGACAGGGCGCTCCCCAGCTACATCCCAGGGGTGGGCTGCCGGCACTGCGCGGGAGAGCGCAGCGCCGCCGATCAAGCCCGCTACGCCGAACGCCAGCGGCAGCAGCAGCGGGCGGAGGCCTCGGGGGAGCTCCACCTGGGCCGGATCTTCCCGCTGCCGGACGCGCCATGAGCCCCGCGGGGATTCTCTACAGCTTCCGCCGCTGCCCCTATGCGATCCGGGCCCGCCTGGCGCTGGCAGCGACGGGGATGGAGGTGGAGGTGCGGGAGGTGGCGCTGCGGGCCAAGCCGCCGGAGTTGCTGGAGGCCTCCCCGAAAGGAACGGTGCCCGTGCTGGTGCTCCCGCACGGGGAGGTGCTGGAGGAGAGCCTGGCCATCCTGCGCTGGGCGCTCAGCCAACAGGAGGGTTGGGGCCCAGCGGCGGAGGCTCTGGAGCACGACCCTGCGGCAGCGCTCATCGCCGAATGTGATGGGCCGTTGAAGCACCACCTGGATGGCTTTCGCTACGGCTCCGGCACCCACGCCGCGGATGGCGGTGAGAAAGAAAGGCACCGGCAGGAGGCCCTGGCGATCCTGCGCCGCTGGAACACCCGGCTGGTGGGCCGGGAAGCAGCCCCCCTGGGATGGGCCCTGCTGCCGTTTGTGCGCCAGTTTCGGCGCAGCGATCCGGAGGGGTTTGGGCAGGCGGAAGGCCTGGAGGGGCTGAAGGGCTGGCTGGCGGCCTTTGAGGCCAGCCCGGCCCTGGCGCAGGTGTTGGCCCCGCCCTGGGCCGGGCGCCAGATCTGGCGCTCCCCCCGCTGGCTCTACCACCTGGCGCTGGAAGAAGACTGGCAGCAGGCCCGCAGGGACGGTGTCTACAGCCGCTCCACCCGGGGAAAGAGCCTGGAGGAGGTGGGCTTTCTCCATGCCAGCTGGAGCCACCAGGTGGAACCCACTTGGCAGCGCTTCTATGGCGATGGGCCCGAGCTGCGCCTGCTGGTGATCGATCCCACCCGCCTGGAGCCTGCTGGCATCCCCCTGCTAGAGGAGCCAGCCCCCGGCAGCGAAGAACTCTTCCCCCATCTCTTTGGGGCCCTGCCGATCGAAGCCGTACTTCTGGCGGAGCGCTACAGCCCGGAGCCGGCCGCTCCTGTGGGCCCATGAGCGAAGCGAGGGCCCAGCCTTCCTTGGCCGAGATCGAAGTGGAAGCGGCCCGGCGGGGCTGGAAACTGCGCCTGGCCGCCCCACGGCGGCTGGGACTCTGGAGCCTGCGGGCCGTCGTGGCCGAGCCCCTGTCCGAGGGCCGGGCCCAGGTGCTGGGGGAACTGAAGGGCTGGGCCCTCCCCCAGGCGGCAGGGCTGCGGCTCGACACCCTGCGGGTGCAGGGCCCTGGGAGCAGGGGTGCGGCTCCCCTGCTGCTGGCTGCTGGTTGTGCCTGGGCGTTGGAGCACACCCCCTGCCGCCGGGCCCGCTTCCTGGCCATCCACGACACCGACCGCCAGCATCGGCGGCTGGTGCGCTATTTCCGCGCCCTGGGCTTTGAACCCCTGCGGACCCTGGGATCAGCTCCGGCCGATTGGGGTCCGCGGCTGATCTGGGGCGGGAGTGGGCTTCTGATGGAGGGGGATTGCGAGGAAACGATCCGGCGTTGTGCCCGCCGCTGGCCGAACGCCTAAGCGAGCCCCCTAGGCCCGGCAGACCCGGCCGCCCACCACCCAAAGAGCCTGACCCGGCTGAAGGGCCTGCCAGGGCTCATCAATGGTGAGGGGCTCGGTGCTCACGATGGTCACCACATCGGTGGGACCGGCCAGCTCGGAGAAATCCACGCTCAACTCGTCGTCCGCCAGGCGGGCCTGGCGGAAGGGCGCCTGGCGGGTGAGCACATGGAGCCGGGTGGTGGCGTAGACAAACAGCCAGTGGCCATTGCCCAGCAGCCCATTGAAGGTGCCCCGCTGGGCGAGGGCATCGGAGAGGCGAGTGAGGTGGGATTGGAGAGCCGCACCGTCGTCGGGGGAAACCCCGGAGCGATCGAGCTCCTGGAGGATCCAGCAGAAGGCGGCCTCACTGTCGGTGTCGCCCAGGGGTTGATAGGGGCCATCCAGGTCCCAGGTGCCCTCCAGGTTGCCGTTATGGGCAAACACCCAGTCCTGTCCGTGCCACTGGCGATGGAAGGGATGGCAGTTGTGAAGGGCCACCTTCCCCTGGGTGGCCTTGCGGATGTGGGCGATGGAGCAATGGGACTTCAACGGCAGGGTGGCCACTTCGGCCGCCACCGGGGAGAAGGCCGCTGGCGCCTCCTCCCGATAGAGGCGCACACCCGATCCATTGGGGTTGAAGCAGGCCAGGCCCCAGCCATCCCCATGGTCGGCCGTGGCGCCGCCGCGGCGGCGCAGGCCATGGAAGGAGAAGCACAGATCGGTGGGGGTGTTGGCGCTGAGGGCCAGGAGCTCACACATGGGCACTATTCTCGCGAGCCCGCACAATGGGTGGGACGCTCAGACAAACATGACCCTTCGCACCAAGGTAGCCCTGGGGTTACTGGTGTTTGTGCCCATCTCCATTGCCGCCGAACGGCTGGGGATGGGGGAAGGGGTGGTGTTTGTCACGTCGGCGTTAGCCATCCTCCCCCTGGCGGTATGGCTGAGCACGGCCACCGAGGAGCTGGCCCTGGCCCTGGGGCCCTCGATCGGAGCCCTGCTGAATGCCTTGTTCGGCAATGCCACCGAGCTGATCATTGCCCTCACGGCCCTGAAGGCCGGCCTGGTGGACATCGTGAAGGCCAGCATCACGGGCACGGTGGTGGCCAACCTGCTGCTGGCCCTGGGGCTCTCCATGCTGGTGGGGGGCATCGGACGCCAGGAGCAAAGGTTCCAGCCGGTGCTGGCGCGGGTGAACGGCACGGCCATGAGCCTGGCCGTGCTGGCGATCCTGATCCCCAGCCTCACGGGGATGGGGGAAGGGGGGCACGGGCTGGGCACGGAGCGCTTTTCCACGTTCGTGGCCTGGGTGCTGCTGCTGGTGTATGGCCTCACCTTGCTGTTTTCCCTGCGCACCCATAGCGCCCTCTTTGAGGTGGCCGAAGCGGAGCTGGGGGAGGAGGCCAAGGCCCACACCCCGCCGATCTTCCCCTGGCTCCTGGTGCTGGTGGCGGCCACGGCCGGGGTGGCCTACGAATCCGAGCTGTTCATGGGGGTAGTGGAGGAGGTGACGGCCAAGTTGGGGCTGAGCGCCCTGTTCACCGGTGTGGTGCTGCTGCCCCTGCTGGGGGGGGTGGCGGAATACCTCACGGCGGTGACGATGGCCCGCAAAAACAAGATGGATCTGGCCGTGTCGGTGGTGATGGGGTCCACCTTGCTGGTGGCCCTGCTGGTGGTGCCGATCCTGTTGTTGGTGGGCCCCCTGATGGGCCACCCCTTGGATTTAAATTTCCAGATCTATGAGCTCGTCGCCATCGCCACGGCCGTGGTGGTGAGCAATCTGGTGAGTTTGGATGGCCGCTCCGACTGGCTCGAGGGGGTGCTCCTCCTGGCGGCCTATGTGATTGTGGCGGCGGGCTTCTATTTCCAAAGCATGCCCTTGGCCGCCGTCTCCTGACATGAACGCCTTCCCCCCACCCCCTGAAATGGAGGGCCTGATCCCTGCCTTGCCCCCCGATCCTGAGAGCGAGGGGCTGAGCCCTTCCGACATGGCGGACGTGCCGACCTTCCGGCCCAGCAATGCCTGGAGCCGCATCAACCGCTCGGCGTCGCTGCGGCTGCTGCTAGCCCTGGTGCTCACGATGGTGGCAAGCGTGGCCGGGCTGCGCCCCCTGATCCTGGTGGGGGGTCTGGTGCTGCTGGCCCTGGCCCTCGTCCAGCTGCTGCCTCCGCTGTGGCGCCAACTGAGCGGGCGGCTGGATGACGCCCCCACGGCGCGGGTGCTGGCGGCGGTGGCCCTGGTGGTGGCGGCCCTGGTGATACCCCTGGGCCTGGGGTGGCTGGATCCCCTGTTTGAGCTCTTCCGCAACCGCAACTGGGAAGCGATCGGAGCTCTGGGCGAGGGGGTGGTGGGCGCCTTCGGCCAGATCATGGTGGCGAGCGTGGCGTTGATGATCGCCTGGCGGCAGGTGCTGGTGGATCAGCGGCTCACCACCCAGCAAAACCGCATCACCCAGGCCCAAACGATCGACAGCTTCATCCATGGCATCTCGGAGCTGATCAGCGATGAGGAGGGCATGCTGGAGGACTGGCCCCTGGAGCGAATGCTGGCGGAGGGGCGCTTGTCGGCGGTGTTTGGCTCCATTGACAAGGACGGCAAAGCGCGAGTGCTGCGCTTCCTTGCCCACGCCAGGCTTCTCACCCCCCTGAAGCGCGACTACCGGTTGGGACGGGCGATTCTCGATGGGGAGGGGAGCTATGAGGAGGATCGGGCCGCGGGGGTACCCGTCATTCGCCTGCACCAGCTCCTGAAGGCGGTGGATCTCTCCGGCACCGACCTGCGGGGGGTGGATTTCAATGGCGCCGATCTGCGGGGGGCGGATCTGTCGTTCTGCGACCTCACCGGGGCCAATTTGGCGGGCACCAACATGGCGGGAGCCAACCTGGAGAAGGCCCGATTGGAAGACTGCCGCTTGTTCTACGGAAGGCCCCAAACCGCCTCCCCCCGGCTGGGCTCGGCGCCCTTTGATCTAGGCACGGGGGCCGGCACGGGCGCCGTGGTGGAAAACGTGAACTTCTCCAACGCGCGCCTGCTGGATCCCCAGTCGCACCACTACTTGGCCACCTGGAGCGGCCCCCGCTCCCGCAGCACGCTGCCCGGGGGCGCCAAAGGGATCCCCAGCCAGCTGGTGTAATCCCTTGCGTTGCGTGGGATCATGGAGCCATAGGGAGGGGTGGTCGAGTGGTTGATGGCTCCGGTCTTGAAAACCGGCGACCCGAAAGGGTCCGTGGGTTCGAATCCCACCCCCTCCGTTTCAGTCACAGCCTCAAGACCGCTGTATTGCAGGTGTTTTGAGTGGCGATGCATGGGTCAGTGAGCCTGTGTCGATAGGCCGTACCTCAACCCGTAGCGGCCTGACACTCCTATTGAGCTGAACAACCGACTGAGAAAAAATAATGAGGTTTGCACGTAACACTTATACTGATGGGAAAATGTGCCAGCGCCATGGCACTCGAATGACCTCGACGGCTTTCAAACATGTCAATCTCTATTGCCAAAAACGTAATTCATGACGCATTCAACAAAGAAATAGTCGTAGTAAATTTGAGTACAGGTTCATATTATTCTCTCACGACACTGGCATACAAAGTTTGGAAGGCAATATGTGACGGGGCAAGCAAAGATTCACTGCACGAGATGTTCAGGAATAACGCGAGCGACGAAAACGTAGAAACGTTTCTTGCCCTTCTGGCCCATGAGGGACTTGTGAACGTAGACGGTGAAATCCTCAATCCGATAAATGCTGAGGAGCTTTCCTGTGTGCTCGACTCAACCCCCTTTCAGGCGACACTGGAAAAGCACACGGATGCGGAAGAACTACTTCTGATCGACCCAATTCACGAGGTAGATGCTGGCGGATGGCCACGTTCCGCTTGAGGCATCATGCCTAGGCTAACATTAATGAATCAAGTCACCACACCTCGTTGCTGGGGAGGGATACACAGGTGCTCTTGTCCAGCAAGTCCCATAGTCGAGGCTGGTTGTAGTGGTAGCCGAGCCTTTTCGCCAAGAGAGGAAAGATGTGCCTTTGAAGTGTTGTTGTGGCTGTTTTACCCAGGCCAACATGTACTACGCTGTTCATGCTTATTTCAGAGCGTTATTGAGCTTGCTTGGTACCTATAGTTTAGCTCGGAAACGGACCTGATTGTCACCAGTTTTTTGTGCACTGATCGCGCCAATTGCATACGTAGCCCTGCGGCGGATGCTCAGCCCTAGGGCACGTCGAGGAACTCCACCAGCAGCACGCCCCGGTGGATGCCATGGATCCAGCCCTTGCTGTTGTGGGATGGGCCTCCTCAGATCCCCCAGCTCATGGCCGGAAGCGTCCGAGCCTCAACATGTGCTGCGTACGGAAGCAGAGGAAGCGGCTTCCAGAATCATGGCCGTCATGCTGGAATCAACCTCATGCGCAATGTCCATTAGCTCTGGCAGACCAGAGAGATCCCGCAACAGATCGGCAGGCCTGATCATGCCGATCCTGGTCTGTCCAGCTTCTGTATAGACAGAGATCCGGCAGGGGAGAGCCATATTCAATGACATGTCAGTCTTAAGCACCTTCGCCGCCTGCTGAGGATTGCACACCTCAAAGACACGGCAGTTCTCCGAGAAGTTGATGTTCTTGCTACGCAGAGTGGCCGCAAGATCATGAACAGCCAGCAAGCCAAAGTCATGACTCGCCACAGCTGCCTTCAGATCGGAGCAAGCCTCTTCAAACGATTTGGGTGTATCCAGAATAAAAAAGGGTTTCATAGCCTGTTCAAGGGGTGGCCGGTCGTACCGTCTGCAGAGAGTCGCGCCGTCTGCGGAGGTCTTAGCTAGGTGGACACCCGGTGAATGGCGATCAGGCCTCCATCACGCCATTCCTCCACAGCGCGACCTCAAAGCCTGAGTTCCAGCAGTCCCTTTCCCAACAGTCAAGATTCATGGAGTCACAGACACGCGTCCAGTGAAAAAAACCAGTTGGTTCGATCGTTTTTCCAAGCTTTCTGCGCGTACAGCAGGCCGATCTGCAACATTCACAATGGCCTGCCTCTTTGTCCTGGCCTGGATCACAACAGGCCCACTTTTTAACTACAGCGACACTTGGCAGCTGGCCATCAACACGGCAACAACAATCATCACCTTTCTGATGGTCTTCCTGATTCAGCATACTCAGAACATCGATTCACAAGCAGTACAGATCAAACTGGATGAGTTGATCAGGGCTACCAAAGGCGCCCACAATGCCCTTCTCGACCTCGAGGAAATGACGGAGAAGCAGCTCGATGAGATCAGAGGTAAATATGAAACTCTGGCCAAAGTCGCCAAGCTAAAACGACGGACAGAGGAAGATGATTCAGGAAGCCCAGACGTAGGGCTTCAGGAGGAGGAATAAGCAGGATATTTATTTACTGCGAATAGATCAAGACACTATAAGGAGCGATGGATACCGATGCTTGACATAAGACTCCATCCATCTGGGATCTCAGATGATCCGCGTTCACCAATATTACGAATATAAAGAGTGCTGTCAAAGCGAAGCCCATCAATATGATATTCATCAAGCCACATCACGCCCATAATCTGGCCGCGTTTCACCCCAGGGCGTTATGGCTCGATCATCATT
>Ga0208598_1000331_pt1 | contig 13599 bp, 9 predicted proteins | sample LakMenEpi22Jun12_FD_150726 | JGI IMG/M metagenome (GOLD analysis project Ga0208598, IMG submission 150726) | Freshwater microbial communities from Lake Mendota, WI - 22JUN2012 deep hole epilimnion (SPAdes) | ecosystem: Environmental > Aquatic > Freshwater > Lake > Epilimnion/Euphotic zone ... | reverse complement strand
CACGGGCCCAGCGAACCCTGCGCGATGGGCTTCTTCATTCAGCTCACCGACGCCATCGCCGAGCGCCAGTCGCTGCTGGTCACCGGGCTGGATCCCAATCCGGAAATGCTGCAGGCCTGGGCGCACCGGCGCGGGATGGGCGGCCGCTCTTTCCTCTCCCAGGCCCGCCACTGGATCAAGGCCGTGATCGAGGCCACGGGCTCCCATGTGTGCGCTTACAAACCCAGCCTCGGCTTTTACCAGTCGCTGGGGCCGATCGGCCTGGAGCTGCTGCGGGAGGTGCGGGAGCTGGTGCCCCTCCATACCCCCCTCATCGTGGATGCCAAACATGGGGATCTGAACAGCTCCTCCGCCCTGGCCCACTACCTGTTCCGGGATCTGGGGGCGGATGCGGTGACCCTCTCTCCCCTGCCCGGGCAGGACATCGCGGCACCGTTCTTGCTCTACCCGGATAAGGCCGTGGTGGTGACCTGCCACAGCTCCAATCCAGCAGCGCGGGAATTGCAGCATCACCCCAATGAGGAGGATCCTCTCTATTTGCGTATCGTGCGGGAGGCCCAACGCTGGGCAACCCCCGATCAACTGTTGCTGGAGGTGGGCACCAGTGATCCCGCCATCCTGGCGCGGGTGCGGGCGGAGGCGCCGGAGCGGTTTCTGATCCTGCGCAGCCTCTGGGCGGAGGAGGATCGCCTGGATGCTCTCCTGGAGGCGGGCCTCACCGATTCCGCCGATGGGCTCCTGCTGCCCTTGCCCCAGAACCTTCTGGTGGAGGACGACATGGCGGAGAGGGCCAGCCAGCTCAAGGAACGCATCCAGGCCCATCGGCAAGCCCGGTTGGAGCAACAGTCCGAGGATCGCTGCACCCTCTGGCTGCCGGCAACAAAGGCCAGCCAGCCGATGGAGCAGTTGATTGTGGATCTCTTTGATCTGGGTTGTCTGTTGTTTGGCGAATACAAACAGGCCTCAGGAGCCCTCTTCAACTACTACATCGATCTACGCCAAATCATCTCCGATCCCAATCTCTTCCATCGGGTGCTCCATGCCTATGCCGGCTACCTGGAGGACCTGTCCTTTGATCGCATTGCGGGGATTCCCTATGGGTCGCTGCCCACGGCCACGGGCCTCTCGCTCCAGCTCCACAAACCCCTGATCTATCCCCGAAAGGAAGTGAAGGCCCATGGAGCCCGAAGGCTCATCGAAGGCGACTTCCAGGAGGGGGAACAGGTGGTGGTGGTGGACGACATCCTGATCAGTGGCGGCAGCGTGCTGGAGGGGATTGGCAAGCTGGAGAGTTCGGGCCTCCGGGTTTCCGATGTGGTGGTGTTCATCGACCACGGCCCTAGTTCCGGAGGGGCTGCAGAGGGGCTTCATGGGCGCCAGCGCCTGGAGGAAGCGGGCTATCAGCTCCATGCCGTTCTCGATATTCCCCGCATCACCGGCGTGCTGCTCCAGGCGGGCCGGTTGAGCCAGGAGCAGGCGGCCTCCCTCGGCCAGGGGGAAGCCTCCTGAGCCTTCATCTTGGCGCCCGGCGTGCCGCGGGCCTGCCAGGATCTCCACGGCCTAAGTGCAGGGATGCCCAAGGGAGATGGCTTTGAGGTCGATCGCGGATCCCTTCCTTCGGCGCCCGGTGCTCACCATGGTGCTGAGCCTGCTGATCCTGCTGGCCGGGGTGGTGAGCCTGCCGGTGTTGCAGGTGGAAAACCTGCCTCCGATTGCCAACAGCCGGGTCAGCGTGCGGGCCAGCTATCCAGGGGCGGGGCCCGAAGCGGTGGAGCAGGGGGTCACCAACCTGCTGGAAAAACAATTCAACGGCCTGGAGCGGCTGGATTCCATCCGCTCCACCAGTTCCGCCAACGGGAGCTCCATCTCCTTGGTGTTCAGCGGCGGGAATCCGGAGCTCAACCAGATCAACACACAGAACCAGGCCACGGTGGTGGCGCGCCAGTTGCCCTCCCAGGTGGCCCGTTTCGGCGTGCAGGTGCAACGCAGCTCCGACGACCTCCTGCTGGTGTTGAGTTTCAGCGCCGATGCCGCCACCTATCGCGACACCTTCCTCAATGGCTGGGTGGATCAGGTGGTGCGGGACCGCCTGCGGCGGGTTCCGGGGGTGGGGGATGTGGGCTTCTTTGGGGGAAGTCCCCTGGCCTTTCGCCTCTGGTTGGATCCCGTGCGCCTGGAGCAGCGCAACCTCACCATTGCCCAGATCCGCCAGGCCCTGGAACAGCAGAACGTTCTCGCCGCTCTGGGGCAGATCGGGGATGCCCCCACCCCACTAGACCAGGTGATGGTGCTGCCCTTGCGAATGGAGGGCCGCCTGCGCTCGGTGGCGGAGTTTGAGCAGCTGGTGGTGGGGCGCAGCGGGGAAGGGGGGGTGACCCTGCTGAAGGATGTGGGCCGGGTGAGCCTGGGAACCGAAAGCTATGAATCCCTGGCCACCAACCTGAAGGGGCAGCGCACCGTTTCTGTGGCGGTGTATCAGCGGGATGGCAGCAATGCCCTGCAGGTGCGGCAGGAGGTGGAGGCTGCACTGGAGGAGATCACCCCCAGGTTTCCCCCGGGCGTTGAGATGCAGGTGATCGTGGATGAGGCCGAAACCGTGCGCACCAGCATCGATGGCGCCATCGATGCCCTGCGGGATTCGGTGCTGCTGGTGTTTGTGGTGTTGCTCCTTGGCCTTGGCAACAGCCGGCTGGCCCTGATCACCGCTGTCGCCGTGCCCGTGGCCCTGATCGGTTCCCTCTCGGTGCTGCGTCTCACCGGCATGTCGATCAACACCCTCTCCCTCTTTGGCATGGTGCTGGCCTCCGGGCTGGTGGTGGATGACGCCATCGTCGTGAGTGAGGACATCGGCCGTCGCCTGGAGGCGGGCACCCCGGCCCTGGAGGCGGCCCAGGAGGCCATGGCCGAGTTGGGGAGTGCGGTGGTGGCCACCTCCCTGGTGCTGGTGGTGGTGTTCCTGCCCGTGCTGGGTCTGGAGGGGAGCCTCGGACGGCTCTACGCCCCCATTGCGCTGACCATCAGCGCGGCCATTGCCTTTTCCACCATCAATGCCATCACCTTCACCCCCGTGGCGGCCAGCCGACTGCTGCATGCCGACCAGCGCGAACCCGCCTGGTTGAAACGCTGGATCGATCCCCCCCGGCTCTGGTTGGAAGCCCTGGAGCGGCCCTATGGCCGTCTGCTGGATCGGGCCTTGGCCCGCAGGCGAGCCGTGCTTGCTGTGCTGATGGCTGGCCTGCTCCTCACCGCTCTGGCGGTGCGAAGCCGTCCCATGGCCTTCATCCCCCAGGAAGATACGGGCCAGCTCAGGGGTGTGGTGGTGTTGCCGGAGGGCTCAGCCCTGGTGCGCACCCAGGCCGTGTTGGAGAAGGTGCGCCAAGTGGTCCGCCAGGAACCCCTCCTGGCCAGTGGCAATTTCTTCGCCGGGCGCTCCTTCGATGACAGCAGTCCCAACAAGGGTCAGGTGTTTCTGCGCCTGATCCCCATCCGGGAGCGGCCCCGCCCAGACCAGAGCACGGCTGCCGTTGCGGAGCGGATCAAGGCTGCCCTCCAACGGGAGATCCGAGGAGCGGTGGTGCAGCTCAGCGAAGCCCCCACCGTGCGTGGCTTCGGATCGGAGGGGGGCCTGCAGCTCGATCTGCTCGATACCAGCAACGGCCAGTTAGCTCTGGACCAATTCGAGCAGGAGGCGCGAACCTTCATTGCCGAAGCCCAGGGCCTCACTCTCGGGGGCAAGCCGGCCTTTGAGCGGGTGTCCACCCGCTTCTCTGCGGCTTCGCCCCTGGTGCGGCTCACCCCCGACCGTCTGCAGATGGCTTCCCTTGGGGTGGATCTGGCCGATGTGGTGGATCTCCTGAGCGCCAGCTTCGGCAGCGACTACGTCAATGACAGCTTTGAGGATGGGCAGGTGCGCCGCGTGATCGTCCAGCTGGATGGCACGGCCCGTCGGGGGGTGGAAGATGTGCTGACCCTGCGCGTTCCCGCCAAGGAGGGCCGCCTGATCCCCCTGGCCCAGGTGGTGCGGATCGAGAGCAGCGCCGGACCCACCACAATCCAGCATTCCCGCCTGCTCCGTTCCATCCCGGTGCAGGCCCTCCCCCGGCCCGGCGTGAGCACGGGCCAGGCCATGGCCCTGCTGCAAGACCTTCAGACCCGACGAGAAAACGATTCCCTGACCCTGGAATGGGTGGGTCTGGCCCGGGAAGAAGCCCGCTCCACCGGCGATAACGCCCGAGCCTTTGTGCTTGGCACCCTGGTGATGGGGTTGGTCCTGGCGGCGCTCTATGAAAACCTGCTCGATCCGGTGATCATTCTTGTCACCGTTCCCCTGGCCCTGCTGGGGGCGGTGCTGGGATTGGCCTTGCGCGGTCTTCCCCTGGATGTCTATGGCCAGATGGGGCTTTTGGTGCTGGTGAGCCTGGCCGCGAAAAACGGCATCCTGATCGTGGAATTCGCCAACCAGCGCATCAGGCAGGGGCTCCCCCTCGGCGAGGCGATCCATGGCGCTGCGGTCGCCCGTCTGCGGCCCATCCTGCTCACCGCGATCTCCTCCCTGGTGGGCTTTCTCCCCCTCCTCCTGGCCAGGGGGGCTGGAGCCGCTAGCCGCATCAGCATTGGCACCGTGGTCTTCAGTGGGCTGTTTGTGGCCACCCTCCTGAGCCTGTTCGTGGTGCCTGTGGTGTATCGGCTGGTGAAGGGTTGGGAGATGGGGAGGCTGGCCCCCTGAGCGCCTCAATCGAGGGCCGGTGGTCGCTGGATCGGAAAGGGCGGTGGCGGTGGTGCAAGGGGGGGTGGAGCCAGAGGAGTGCGCGGTCGGGGCATCGGCACCACGGTGGCGGGGGTGCGCAGTCCGAAATTCGGCCGCACCCCGCTCCTGCCCAGGGCCTCCTGATGCAACTGACGGAACAGGGCCTGTCGGGTGGCCGCACCCTCGGCACCGGAAAACTGGCCCCAGAGACCCTCCCAGTAGAAATAGATCACGCCGTGCCCCCGACGCATGGAGAGGTCCACCTTTTTGCCTAGGGTCGCCATGTCGGTGGTGCGGCCGCCGAATCCCGACAGGATCCCGATTTCCACCGGGATTCCCCAGCCACGCGCCTTGATTAGTGCTGGCTGGTCGAGATCCTTGGCAAAGCCCTTCACGGAGTAGGCATAGTTCTGCACCACCAGGTCATCGATCAGACCTCCCAGGGCCCAGAGTTCCCAGTCCTGCAGCCAATGGTTGTAGGCGAAGCGAAACGGACCCGGAGAGAGGCTGATCACCAGGCGCTTCGCACCGGACACTTGCTGGATTCGCGTCCGCAGGTCGCGCAGCAGACTGGTGAGCTGCTGGCGTCTCCAGCGCATCCAGTAGCGATCCGTATGGTCGCTGGGGGGTTCCCGCCCCGTTTGGGCGCGGTAGAGCGCCCGGGTGGTGTCGTCGTAGCCCAGCTCCACAGGCCAGGCGAAGTGATCATCCAGCTGAATGCCATCCACTCCACAGCGCTGCACGATTTCGGCAATGAGCCCGATGAAGCGCTGGCGCACCTGGGGATGGGCGGGGTTGAGCCACACCCGCAGATCCTTCAAGGGGGAGGTGCGTAAATTCGCGCCATGCATGGCGTAGAGAGCACTGCCATCGGCACGGCGCAGCAGCCAGTCCGGATGGGCCTGCACCACGGCGGCGTCCGCTGGCTCCATCAGGCCATACTCAAACCAGGGCACCACCTGCATGCGTTGGCTCTGGGCGGCCCGGGTGAGGCGGCAGATGGGGTCCAGTCCCGCATTCACCTGGGCTAGGGCCGGCTCGATGGGGGCGTAGCGGCTGGTGTGAAAGGTGGTGCCCCGACTCCATACATTGGGATAGAGGGTATTGAAGCCGGCCTCCGCCAGCTCCTGCACGGCCCGATCGATGCGATTGGTGTCGTAATAGAGCGGGCTGGGGCTGTTGGTCAGCCAGACCCCCACCCGTCGCCCCATGGGCTGGGGCAATTGTCCGGATTGGGCCCCAGCGGGAAGGCCCGCTAAATGAAGGGATCCTCCAGCCAGAAGCGCGGCGAGGCAACGGTGGAGAACACGGAATCCCTTCCTTCCGGCCAGGATCTCAGCCCGGCGGTGCGCAAGGTTCATGGGTGCGAATCGGAAAAAATGCTCAACGGAACATGGAGCTGACCGAGCTTTCTTCGTGAATCCGCCAGATGGCTTCTCCAAGCATGTTGGCGACGGAAAGCACCCGGAGTTGATCAAACATGCGATCCGGGGGCACGGGAATGCTATTGGTGACCACCACCTCTTCGAAGAGGCCAGGCTCCGAGAGGCGTTCAATCGATGGGGGGGAAAACACCGCATGGGTGGCGCAGCACAGCACGCGAGAGGCTCCCCGGCGACGCAGCAACTTGGCGCCTTGGCAGATGGTGCCGCCCGTATCGATCATGTCATCGATTAAAACGGCTGTTTTCCCCGCCACATCGCCGATCACGGTGAGACTTTCGGCCACGTTGTGTTCCGATCGTCTCTTGTCAATAATCGCCAGGGGAGCATCCTGCATCTGTTTAGCAAAAGCTCTGGCCCTGGCCACACCGCCCACATCGGGGGACACCACCACCAGATCCTGCAGCTGGCGGGTGCTCAGGTAATCCACAAGAACGGGTGATCCGTAAATGTGGTCACAAGGAATATCAAAATACCCCTGAATCTGTGAGGAGTGGAGATCCATTGCCAGCACCCGATCCACGCCTGATTTCACTAGTAAGTTGGCCACTAATTTGGCGGTGATGGATTCCCGACCGGCGGTCTTTCTGTCCGCCCTTGCATAGCCATAGTAGGGAATCACTGCCGCGATTTGCCTCGCTGAAGCTCTCCGGCAGGCATCCACCATGATCAACAGCTCCATCAGGTGATCGTTCACCGGAGCGCAGGTGGGTTGGATCAGAAAGACATCGCAGCCCCGGATCGATTCCTGAATCTGGATATAAAACTCCCCATCCGCAAACCGCTTGATCACCCGTGGCCCGTCTGGAATGCCGAGGTAGGTCCCGATTTCCCTGGCTAGCTCAGGATTGGAGTTGCCACTGAACAACCTCAGGCGTCTGCTGTCGTTCGTGGCATGGAATTGGGTGCCACTGGGTTCCAGCCGTTCGGTGGGGGAGAAGGTGGTCACGGCGGGCACGGGCTGCACGCGGCAGAGTAGATCGTAGGAGCGTGCACTGACGAATCTCCCGTAGACGAGACCCAATGTGCATGATCCACCCCAATCCAGTGGCCATCATGGTGGTGGGATCGGGCCAAGAATCCCTCCTGCGCGGACCTAACGGCCCGACAGAGCTGGCCGCGCGCCGCCTGGCCCGGGCCCTTGCCCTTCCCCATCGCCCGATCTCCGATCCGCTCTCCCCCGATCGGGAACTCCAGCAGCTTCAGGCCTCAGGAGAGGGTTGGCTGGCCAGCCTTCCCCTGGACCCGGGCCAGGCCCTGCCCGATGGCAGCACCTGGGCCGAGGCCCTCGGTGCCTGGTGCCAGCCGACCCTGGTGACCCTTGGGGCCCAGCAGCTGTCCAGTGGTGCGGCGGCCTCCAGCACCGCCCTGCTGCGCCAGTGGCGGGTTCCTCTGCTGGGTCTGGTGCAATGGGGGGGGACCTGGAAAAGCGACCTTCGTCGCCGGGATGGCCTCCCTTGGTTGGGGCGCCTGGAGGATGGCGCCGCCGGGGAGGCAAATGACGCCACCAGCGATCTGGTTGGACTCTTGCAGCAGCGCTGGACCCTCCTCGATCTCCCCATACCGTCCTAGGGCGTGTCCTTGGACGGGGATTCAGAAGGCTTGGGCTCGGGCCAGAGGGGCTGGGGCGCGGCGGGATCCAGCTGCCGCAGGTCGCCAAACTCCTTGCTCGCGGGCTTCAGGGGCAGGCTGCGGAACTGGAGGGAGGTGCCCTTGTCTAGTCCAGCCGCCAGGAGGCTGAGCATCTCCTGGGGGCTCAGGTTGGTGTCCACCTGACCTCTCCAGCTGGCCACCAGGTTCGGGAGCAGGGCGAGTTGTTCCGATCGGCTCAGCTGTTGCCTCAGACTGTCCAGAACCAGTTGCTGGTGGGTCCTCCGGCCCGCCTCTCCCAGCCATTTGTCACGGTGGCGCACCATCTGTTCCACCTTTGCCCCTGAGAGGCGCTGCAGGCCACTGGGGAGATCAATGGTGTACTTCAGCGTTTTGTCCTTGTATTTCAGCCGCCGTGGCGGATTCACCTCCACGCCTCCTACCCCATCCACCAGCTCCCGGAGGGCTTGCCGGGGCACCACCATGTACCGCTGCGGAGCCGTGCGGTCCAGGTTGAGCAGCTCCCGCACGGTCTCGGCTGTCAGCGCCACGCCTCCCTGGCGATAGAGCGCCCCAAGGGCCACCGGGCTCGGTCGACCCGGAAGGGAGAGCGCCAGTTCCGACGGGAGCTGGAGCACCTGCAACGGCCCCTGGGGATTCACCCGCACCAGCAGCACCGTGTCGCCATTGGGCGGGCCGGGAGGGGCGGCGCCGTTGCTGGTGGCGCGGAGATTCTCCGCATCGCTTCCGATCACTAGCACCGTGACGGCCTCGGTGGGTTGTGGGGCCAATTTGTCAGCGGTGATCTCCTCCCGGAGATGGGCGGAGCGGTCGGGTTTGGGCCAGATCACGCCCAACAGGCTGGCGCCGGCGATGGCGCCAACCAGCCCCAGGGCAGCTAGCCCTAACCCAGGCCAGGACAGCTGGCGGCTGGGCAGCTTCCGGAGCACGTCAGAGGGATCTGGGGTGGGGATGGGAGAGCGACGTTTCCGGCGTTCGGCCATGGGTGCCCGATTTGGCAGGACTGGGGCCACTTTGGCTGAGCGACTCCACACCTGCTTCCCCCAAGGGAGGCGCCAGCCGATAGGTTGAGAGCGGCCCGCCCTTGCCGCGCCTTTGACTGCTGTTGAGCCGCCCTCCCAGCCCCTGATTCCCCCCTCCGCGCGAGGGCACCTGCGGGCCCGCCCCATGGCCGTGGGCAGCCCCCGGCCCGCCCGCGATCTCTGCAGTGAGTGCGGCCTGTGCGATACCCGCTGGGTGGCCTACGTGGGCCAGGCCTGTGCCTTCCTGGATCAGCACTTTGACGCCATGGAGCAGCAGAGCCATGGCCGCAGCAGGGATCTGGAGGATGACGACGAGCTCTACTTCGGGGTGCATGAGCGCATGCTCACGGCCCGCCTCACCCAGCCAATCGACGGGGCCCAGTGGACAGGAATCGTCAGTCGGATTGCGGTGCGGGCCCTCGAAACGGGCCTGGTGGATGCGGTGTTGTGCGTTCAGCAGAGTGCTGACGACCGGTTCACCCCCGTGCCGATCCTGGCCCGAACCCCTGATGAGGTCTTGGCCGCCCGGGTGAACAAACCCACCCTCTCCCCGAATCTGAAGGTATTGGAGAAGCTCCCAGGGAGCGGGATCCAGCGGCTTCTGGCCATTGGGGTGGGGTGCCAGGTGCAGGCCCTGCGCACCGTGGAAGCCACCCTCCCCCTGGAGGCGCTCTACGTGCTGGGCTTGCCCTGCGTGGACAACGTCAGCCGGGAGGGCCTCCAGACCTTCCTCAACAGTGCCAGCCGTTCCCCCGAGACGGTGGTGCACTATGAATTCATGCAGGATTTCCGGATTCACTTTCGCCATGCGGATGGGGCAGTGGAGACCGTGCCCTTCTTCGGTCTGGACACTCCCGCCCTCAAGGATGTCTTCGCCCCAAGCTGTCTGAGTTGTTTTGACTACACCAATGCCGGTGCAGATCTGGTGGTGGGGTACATGGGAGCCACTTTTGGCCGGCAGTGGATCACCGTGCGCAATCCCAAGGGAGCGCGTCTGTTGGCTCTGGTGGAGGCCGAGCTGGATGTGGCCCCGGTTACGAGCCGGGGCGATCGCCGGCAGGCGGTGCAGCAAGGGATTGAGGCATACGACAGGGCGTTGAAGTTGCCTCTCTGGCTAGCGGAGGTGGTGGGCTGGTTCGTGCAGCGTTTCGGCCCCCAGGGGCTTGAGTATGGGAGGTTCTCGATCGACTCCCATTTCACCCGCAATGCCCTCTGGCTTCGGCGTCAGCACGGTGACAAGGTCGAGCGACACATTCCTGCGTTCGCCAAGCGCATCATCGGGCGCTATCGCCTCCCCTTCTCGTGAGTGATCCCCCCGAGGCTTCCGGACTGTCCACGGCATCCACGGCCCGGGCTGCAGGGGTGCTGTTCCACCCCACCTCCCTTCCAGGAACCCCCGCCTGCGGCACCCTGGGAGCCCAGGCCCGGGCATGGATCGATCTCCTCGCCCAGGCTGGCGTGAAGGTTTGGCAGGTTCTTCCCCTGGCTCCCCCCGATGGGCTGGGATCGCCCTACAGCTCTCCCAGCGGCTCAGCCCTCAACCCCTGGTTGCTGGATGGGGAGGATCTGGTGGCGTGTGGAGCCTTGCAGCCTGCCGATCTGCAGGCCCTGCCGGGGGGAGGCACGGAGCGGCTGGTGCCGGAGGTGGCCGCTGCCCGAGCCCTGGCCCTGGGGCAAGCCCTGGCGCAGCGCTGGCCCGAACAGACGGCGGAGGAGCAGCGGGCGTTTCGCTTCTGGTCCTACCGCCAGCGTTTCTGGCTCAAGGATCATGGTTTGTTCATGGCCCTGCGTCGCCGCCATGGGCTCCGACCCTGGTGGGAGTGGTCGCCCGAGCTGGTGCGCCGCTCCCGCCGCGCCTTAGCCGCTGCGGCAACCCAGGAGCGGCAGGCCCTTCTGGAGGAAGCCCTGCTGCAATGGCATCTGCAACGGCAGTGGCAGCGGCTGCAGGAGCAGGCTCGCCGGGTGGGGGTCACCCTGTTTGGGGATCTGCCGTTCTATGTGGCCCACGACAGCGCCGATGTCTGGAGCCGCCAAGGCCTCTTCTCCCTGGATCGGCAGGGCAGGTTGCTGGAGCAGAGCGGGGTGCCCCCCGATTACTTTTCCGCGACCGGCCAGCTCTGGGGAACACCGGTCTACCGCTGGTGGCTCCATCGCCTCACCGGCTTCCGCTGGTGGATGCATCGGTTGGAACGTCAGCTGGATCTGTTCGACCTCCTCCGGCTCGATCACTTCCGGGCCCTGGAGGCCTACTGGAGTGTGCCGGGCCAGGCGACGACCGCTGAGAATGGCACCTGGTGTCCCTCGCCAGGGGCCGCCCTGCTGGGGCTTCTTCAGCGGCGTTGTCGACGCCACGGCCGTCTCACCGCCGAGGGCAGGCTTCCGATCATTGCGGAAGATCTGGGGGTGATCACCCCGGAGGTAGAGCAGCTTCGGGATGCCTTCCAGATGCCAGGCATGAAGATCCTCCAGTTCGCCTTTGATGGGCAGACCACCAACCCCTACCTCCCGGCCAACTACCAGGGCAACCAATGGGTTGTCTACACCGGCACCCACGACAACGCCACCACCTTGGGCTGGTGGCGCGGTCTGGATGATGGGGGACGGAGCCAGGTCGCGAACCTGGTCGGCGCCCACGTGCACGCTCCAGGCTGGCAACTTCTGGAGGTGGCCTTGAACTCCTCCGCAGAGCTTGTGGTGGTGCCCCTCCAGGATCTCCTGGAGTTAGGGGATGAGGCGCGCTTCAACACCCCGGGCACCACAGAGGGCAACTGGAGCTGGCGCCTTGACCAGACCGTGGCGGACCTGCAGGGTCCCTTGAAGGGGTTGGGGGAGATGGCTCACCGCCACCAACGGGGTTAGGGCGTTTTGGGAGCTGCAGGTGGGGCCGGTTTCGTGGCAGGAGGCAGGGGCACCAGATAGATGGCCGTGGTTTTGACTGCTGTCGTGGGAGGCTCCGACGGGCCCGGGCTCTTCTCCCGGAGCATTTGCCCTCTCCATCGGACCGCCCCTGCGGGAGGTGGGGGGCTGAGGCGCAATTCAAAAGGCGGCAACACGGGCAGGGAGAGGTCTCCAGACAGCCCCTCCAACTGGGTGTTGCCACTGCGTTGAGATTCAAGAGCCAGCCGGGTTGGCTGGCTGAGCGTCAAGGTGAGCAGGCCCAGGCTGCGATCAGGACCTCCTTGCTTGGTCTGCTTGCGGAGCAGACCCATGGCTTGCCCGGCCGCCGCCAGCTGGAGGGGACGCAGGTCGGGGAAGGGTTCCCCAGGGGTGCTCTGAGCCTGAGCCTGATTGGGGGATAGGGGAATCGGGCGGGCCACCAGCCGTCCCATGGCCGCCAGCCGTTGCTGTTGCAGGTTCACCCCGTAGAGCAAGCCAAGCAGCAACAGTCCATAGAGGAGGCTGCTCTGCCAATTCGTCAGAAGATGGAGGGTGGACGGAGACAGCCCTTTGCCCTGGGCACCTCCAGAACTGTGGGCCCCTCGGGCCCGCTGCCCCGCATGGGGGAGCAGGGGCTCCAGGGTGCCGGCGGGCAGATCCAGTTGGTGCTCCAGCAGGGGAAGCATGGCCCGCAGGTAGGTGGCCTCCGGCAGCCGTTCCTTCCAGCCCCCTTCGAGGGCTTCCAGCACGGCAATGCTGATGCGGGTGCGCTGGGCCAGATCCCGCAGACTCAGTCCCTTGGCTTCCCGGGCTTCACGCACCAGCTGACCTGTGGTCCGCAGGGGATCGGGGGGTGGGATGGGTGTGGTCCTGGTGAGGAATGCGGGTTTCAGTTGATGCAGCCAGTGGGAGGCCCTGGCACGGGGAGAGGGGGTGCTCACGTCAGGCTGCTGGGGTCAATACGGCGCCAGTGGCCTTCAGCCAGCTGGCCAAGGGCGACGGAACCGATCGCTACTCGAAGCAGATCGCGTACGGGGTGGCCAAGGAGATCTGCCGTTCGGCGAATCTGGCGATTCCGTCCTTCGTGCATGGTCACTTCCAGCAGGGTGGCGTGGCGAGAGTGTTGGAGCGGGCGCACGTCCACCGGCGCACTGGCAACCCCATCCAAGGGCACGCCCTGTCGCCAGGTGTGCAAGGTTGCTGCGCTCGGGTGGCCCCCAACCCACACCCGGTAGGTCTTGCGGTGGCCATAGCGTGGGTGGGTGAGGCGAAGGGTCAGGTCGCCGTCGTTGCTGAGCAGGAGGGCGCCCCGGCTGGCCGCATCCAGCCGACCCACCGGATGGAGGCCGGCCAGACGGCGCCATTGGTCGGGGAGCAGATCGAGCACGGTGGGGCGGCCCTGGGGGTCGTGGCAGGTGCAGAGCACCCCAGGTGGTTTGTGGAGGAGCAGGGTCAGGGGAGCAGGGGCGGGGGCGAGGGGCTGGCCGGCAATGGAAATCTGGTCGCGCTCGGGGTCTGCCTGTTCGCCCAGTTGGGCTACGCAGCCGTTCACCTGCACCTGGCCTTCCCGAAGAAGGGTTTCGGCCTGGCGGCGGGAGCAGATTCCTGAGCCCGCGATCAGTTTCTGGAGCCGTTCCTGAACCATCCCCCCATTCTGGGTGCTCAGGCCAGGGGGGGGGTGTTGGGGAAAGAGACAGAAAACAATGGTATGTTTACGAAACAACAAGGTTTCGAAATACCGCCGAGATGCCCTCGATCTTTCTGGACACCTCCGCCTCCCAGGCTCAAACCAGCGATCTCCTCCGCTCCTACCTGCGGGACATCGGCCGGGTGCCCCTGTTGACCCATGAGCAGGAGATCACGCTGGGGCGCCAGGTGCAGGAGCTGGTGGCGCTGGAGG
>Ga0208598_1000329_pt1 | contig 13615 bp, 19 predicted proteins | sample LakMenEpi22Jun12_FD_150726 | JGI IMG/M metagenome (GOLD analysis project Ga0208598, IMG submission 150726) | Freshwater microbial communities from Lake Mendota, WI - 22JUN2012 deep hole epilimnion (SPAdes) | ecosystem: Environmental > Aquatic > Freshwater > Lake > Epilimnion/Euphotic zone ... | reverse complement strand
TTTCCCTTTTCCCAAATAATGCATACCTATTTTTTGCAACAAGATCATATCCAAAGTCACGAATGAATTTTGGAATAAATTTTAATCCTATCAATAATCTTGGCCAACCCTTTAAATGTGTTCCTATTTGAATAACTGCATCCGTTTTAATGTATACTTTATCATTATCAATTAAAATCACTGATGCTGCTGAGGTTTGATTTAAGTTAAATTTTTGAAGCACGCCGATTCCTCCAATAGATTGAGATGCAGCAAATTGAAATTTTGCATCTTTATCATGTTCTAAAATAATATTGACAGTTCGATTGCAAAAATTACAAACTCCATCAAATAATATAATTGGCATAGTAATGTTAATTCTTTCAATAAAATATTTGCCTTATCTTCTTCTTTTAAAACCAGCATTCTTTTTTTGCTTGGGATTGTATTCTGGAGTTGGGCCAAACATTTCGGGCACGGTACCTTTGAATACAGGTGCGCCTAATAATTCTTCGATCAATGCAAACTTAGATTGTTCTTTTTCACTCACAAGTGTAAAAGCAGTTCCAGTAGTTGCAGCGCGAGCAGTTCTTCCAATGCGGTGGATATAATCCTCCCCATCATTCGGTACATCATAATTAATCACCAAATCAATATCTTCGATATCAATCCCCCTGCTTAAAATATCTGTGGCGACTAAAATATTGGTTTTGCCATTTCTGTAGTCTTGTAAGTATTGCTCTCTGCTTTTTTGATCTAGATCTGAATGGATTTCTTCTGCAGCTAATCTTGCCGACTTTAAAATTGCTGTTAGCTCTTTTACGTTTTGTTTTTTAGAACAGAACACAATCACTTTTGAAAAACGTTTAGAACCAAGCATGTCTTTGATGATACCTGCTTTTTGTTGTTCATAAACAATAAATGCTTTTTGAACAATTTGTTCTGGCGGTTTTGAAATTGCAATATTAATTTCTACTGGATTCTTTAAAATTTTATTGGCAAGAGCGCGCATTTTTTGTGGCATCGTTGCAGAAAATAGTAAGTTCTGTCTTTCTGCTGGTAAGTAAGTAATGATTTTAGCAATGTCATCAGAAAAGCCCATGTCCAACATTCTATCTGCCTCGTCTAACACTAAATATTTCAATCCTTTTAATTTCACATAACCCATATTCAAATGCGCGATCATCCTACCGGGTGTACATACCACAATATCTGCACCAGAAGTCAATGCTTTTTTTTCTGCAGCAAAAGAATTACCATCTCCACCTCCATATACTGCAATAGAACTTACGTCTGTAAAATAAGCAAGCCCTTCTAATCCTTCTGCTATTTGAATTGCCAATTCTCTTGTAGGCACAATCACCAATGCGTTGATATCGCCAGCATGGTGCGGAGAAGTCAATAAACGATGTAATAATGGTAATAAAAATGCGGCTGTTTTCCCTGTACCTGTTTGCGCTGCTGCAATAATATCCTTTCCTTCTAAAATTGGAACCATCACCTGTTGCTGAACCGGCGTTGCTGTTTCATATCCCATTGCGTCAATGCCATCTAAAATGCGCTGATCCAGCCCTAAATCTATAAACTTCAAAATGTATAATTTAAGAACAAAGGTAGCCTATAATTTCTCAAATACTAGGTTCAATATTCTAGGTAATTGGCTTCTGTCTGCATCATCAAACTGTTCGTCTAAATGAATCAATTGAAAACCCGAATTATTTGCAGCTTGGATAAAATCTGTAACATGATGATTAAAGCAGGTTACAACTTGAGTGCCCGATTCGGTTTCAAATCTTGCTTTAGAGCCCGCATATTGTTTAAAGGGATGCAATTCACCAATATAAACAAGACTGCCCACGGTAGTCACTTGAGCTACTTTTTGAAAAACAGCATTCAGGTCTTCGATATGCTCAAGCATTAAACTAAAGGTAACAAGCTCGTAAGTTTGGTTTACAAATGCCCAGTCCTTTGCAATATCATCTTCAATAAAATTTACTTTATCCGACTGGATTTTATTTTTTGCAATTTCAAGCATGCCCTTAGATAAATCAATGGCAGTGATTTCATCACAGATGCTTAAAAGCCAGGCAGTATTCTTGCCTGTGCCACAACCAATTTCTAAACAATGTTTGAATGATTTTCCTTGAAGTATTTTTTGTAGTGCTAAGGCTTCAAGGTCGCGCGTTTTATTTTCATTGGTATCGTATTGGGATGACCAACTATTGTATGCATTCGCTATATCCATTATTTAATCATTCTAATTATAATAAAGATAATACTATACAGCGTTTAATTCAACTTTGTCGAAATCAACTTATAGAACTAGGTTATTTTTTACAAAGTCTGCACAGTAACCTTTAATCAGATTTCTCACCGAATCAAAAGCCGCTTCAATTTCTTGCTCTGTTCCTGTAGCTTTTGCTGGGTCGGGGAAATTATAATGAAATTTTTGTGCATTGGATGGAAAGTAAGGACAGCGCTCTTTGGCATTATCACATACTGTAATCACATAGTCAAATTCAATACCAGTATATTCTAAGATATTGTTAGAAGTATGATAGCTAATATCAATACCATCCTTTTGCATCGTGGCAATTGCTTTTGGATTCACCCCATGCGTTTCTACGCCAGCACTATAGACATTGGCCTTGTTGCCAGCAAAATGCTTTAAATACCCCTCTGCTATTTGACTGCGGCAGCTATTACCTGTACATAATACTAAAATGTTTTTCATAGACTAATGATTTAACAACAACCAGCACCAGGTACACATTTATTTTCTGTCAAAGGTTTTTGTGCAAACACAGTGACACTAAAAATGCCAGTTGATCCAGTTTTAAATTGATTGATTTCGTCTTGAGATAAATAATTGATTAAAATATCATCAGGAATCACGATTGGTTTTTCTTTTTGAATTGTTACATTTTCAAACCCATTGGCTTGAATCAATTCCATGTATACTTCTTTTTGAATAGCACCAGCAACACAACCGGCATACATCTCGGCATCCTTTCTTAAACCCTCTGGTAATGCTCCTATTAAAACAACATCGGAAATACTAAAATGACCGCCAGGCTTAAGCACCCTAAGGATATCCTTTAAAACAGCATCTTTATTTGGTACCAAATTCAATACACAGTTACTCACTACCACATCTGCAGTGTTTGCCGTAATAGGCATATGCTCAATATCTCCTTGTCTAAACTCTACATTATTGAAGCCTCTGATCTCTGCATTGGCTCTTGCTTTATCAATCATGGCAGGTGTGAAATCAACACCAATCACTTTACCTGTCTCGCCAGTCTCATGACGTGCAATAAAACAATCATTTCCTGCACCACTTCCTAAGTCAATCACAACATCTCCTTTTTTTATTCTTGCAAACTGTGTTGGCAGGCCGCAACCAAGACCCAAATCGGCATCGGCATTATAACCTTCTAAAGTTGTATAATCCTCGGACATGATATTGTACACTTCTGTAGAACATCCGCCAGCGCCACAGCAAGAAGCCATATTATCGGCTTTGTCTTGTAGCGCAATTTCACTGTACTTTTGTCTTACGATTTCTTTTAATTGTTCTTCGGTTTGCATAAATTTTATTTTAATTTTTTTTGAATTTTTTTAAACTTGAGTTCAACAACATTTGCTAGCAGGCAGGGTCAATTTGTCTAATAATAGCCCTAACTGATTTTTTGCTTTCGCCCACTCTTTTTCATCAATACAATAACAAACAGAAACGCCATCGATATCGCCTTTAATGAGACCAGCAGCTTTCAATTCCTTTAAATGCTGAGAAACAGTGCTTTGAGAAAGCGGCAGTTCATCTACAATAGCACCACAGATACAAGACTGGCGCTTTAGTAATACATTCAAAATGGCCACCCTAGCAGGATGAGATAGGGCTTTAGCATATTTTGCAATGCTTAATTCCTGTGCCGAATAGTCTTTGGTTTTAGTAGTTCCCATATTAATCGTAAAATTACGATGAATTTGGGAAATGAAAAAATAAACTTAAATTGAACTATGAAAAAAATAGTTCAAAGCACCCTATTGACTGGCTTTATGATGCTAGTTGCGTTCCATCAATCTTTTGGACAAGCCGAAAAGGCAGAGGCAGAGATTCAACAATTGATGCGAACAACACCTGTAGTGGGATTATCCGTTGCAGTAGTGAAAGATAATAAAGTCATCTATAGCCATTCCTTTGGTTTTAAGGATGTAGAAAAGGAGTCACCCTTGACCAATGAATCTATTTTTAGAATTGCATCCATCTCAAAATCATTCACTACCACTGCAATTATGCAATTGGTTGCAAAGAAGCAAATTAGTTTGGATCAGGATGTGAGTGAGTTGGTTGGATTTAAAATTAGGAATCCAAAGTTTCCAAATACAGTTATCACCTTAAAAATGTTATTGTCTCATAGGTCTTCTATCAACGATAGTGAAGGATATTTTAGTTTAGATGCCATTGATCCAGCAAAAAATCCAAATTGGGAAAAATCGTATAACGCATATGAACCCGATAAAGGGTATATGTATTGTAATTTAAATTACAATTTGGCGGGATCTATACTAGAGAAATTGACAGGCGTTCGTTTTGATAAATACATTCAACAACAAATTTTGGATCCACTTGGACTTTATGGAGGTTATAATGTGAATGCATTAGATAGCAATTTGATTGCAAAAATTTATGAATTCAATAAAGAGACAAAAGGTTTTACTTTATCTCCAAATGCATATGCACCAAGAACCGAGGAGATAAGCAACTATACTATGGGCCGATCAACCCCTATATTTTCACCAACAGGCGGTATGAAGATATCTGCAAATGACCTTGCCAAATATATGATTATGCATAGTCAATTAGGTAAATACGAGGGAGGAAGAATAATACCTAAAAAATTATCCCAACAAATGCAAGCAATTATTTCCGAGGAAGAAAACTATGGAATGGCTTTAGAAACTTCTACGCAATTAATACAAGGCAAAACGATGATTGGCCATACAGGTGTTGCATATGGTTTATATAGCTTAATGTTTTTTGAACCTAAAGAAAAAATTGGGTTTGTAGTGATTACCAATGGATCTGACCCTAAAATTATTAACGGTATCAATGGAGTATTACACCAAACAGTGAATATTTTGTATAATAATTTGATTCAAAAAAATTGATTGAATCTATACAAATAACATCACTAGCACTAAAACAATTCCTGCTAAAGTGAAGTACATTCCTTTTTTAAAAATAGTAGTTCCTGGCATAAACATATAGAAAGAGGAGATTACAAAAAACATCAAAGAAACACCGAAGAATATATTTAAATAATACAATGGATCTTTATGGGTTGCTTTGTGCATCTTGGTCATCTTATTTAACAAGTAGGGTAATTCCATTACTTTAAAATCTGCAACACCAGTCGTTTTATTGTACGTGCCTTGAGGGAAAGTGATCACATCTAGTGTATCTGAAATTATTTTAAGATTTTTCAATTTAATAGCTGGGCCTACCTCATCCGTTTTAAGACCGGTTGCAACAGTAAGTACTTTATGATTTTCTTTTTTCAAAAAATCAGTATCTCTAAAAATCATAATAATACCACTTACAGAATAAATGGCCATGATGCCTGCTAAAAAAAACCCAAGGTATCTATGGTAAATGCGCATGTTTTTTGATACGTCGCTCATAAGTAAAATTTAAAAGACATCCTGTCTATGATTAATAATGATTTGAATGCAAAATTACGAAATCTAGCTAATACTTATGCATAGGCAGTAAAAGAAGTAACTAGATTCATCCTTAAGTCATAAGATAGTTACTAAAAGTAGATATATTTGATAGGCAGATAAGCCTTAGTGAATCATTAAGCATTAATAAATACTATGAAACAATTTATACTATCAGGGTTCTTAATTTTAATTGGCCTAGTACAGGCTAGTGCACAACAATCTAAAGTACATATTAACCATACGGCCATTTATGTAGTGGATATTCAAAAAACTAGCTCCTTTTACTCCAATATCATTGGTTTAGACACCGTTCCTGAGCCTTTTCATGATGGTAAACATATCTGGTATAGCACAGGAGCACATACTATGTTGCATGTGATTGCTGGAGCAACAGCTAAAAAGGACTATTATAAAAATCAGCATACTTGTTTTACCGTACCAAATTTTAATCTTTTTATTGAAAAACTAAAGAAACTTAATTGGGCCTATGAAGATGTGGCTGGGAATAAAAATGCGATTACAACAAGGGTAGACGGAGTTCATCAAATTTGGTTACAAGACCCAGATGGATATTGGCTAGAAATTAATGACGATCAATACTAGTTGTAAAAAAGATCTATAATTAAGTATACATTACATTATAAATAATGGCATCATGATCATAAAAGAAAAAGCATTTGAATCCTTTACCTGGATTGACATTGAAAAGGCGAATAAAAAAGAATTAGAAGTAATTGCAAGCAAGTATAATCTAAATTATTTTTTAATAAAAGATGCACTTGATATTGGTCACTTGCCAAAGTATGAGCAATTACATCAACATGACTTTTTTATTTTTAGGGCATATACTTCCAATGTGAGATTGAATATTGATGAAATTGGGGAGATGTCTAATAAGATCGCCTTCTTTATATTTGATGATAAGTTAATTACCATACACCGTGCTCATTTTCCTTTTTTGAATTTAGAGGAAGAAAAAGATATTAAAATAAGTGAGTTTTTTTTAAAGATTGTAGGTTGCATGATTGATTCATTCAAAACACCTACGCTTGAAATTTCAGATAAAATAACCGAGATAGAAAAAACAATCTTTTTAAAAGACTACAGGGCTGTTTTGATTGAAGAGCTTTATTACATTAAGACACAATCAAGGATATTAAAGAAAATAATTTCAATTACAGAGGCAACTATTCTAAAATCCCAGGATAAATACAAAGTATCCTATATCTATCAAGACATTCAAGATACATTACTGAATTTACTGACAGTGAATGAAGAGTCTGTAGATAATTCTACTCATTTAATGAATACCTATCTTTCTTTAAGTGATCAAAAGAACAACGAGGTAGTTCGTTTGTTGACTATATTTTCTGTATTTTTTCTTCCTCTAAATTTTATTGCTGGGGTCTATGGCATGAACTTTTCATTTATGCCTGAGTTATCCTGGAAATTAGGATATGCATTTGCTTTATGCTTAATGGCAATCGTTGTGATTGTGATCTACCTCTGGTTTAGACGAAAGAGAATCCTTTAAATAAACTTGAATATAAAAGGCATTGCAAAACTGACAAAGGCGGCCCAAACTGCATAAGCTGGTATAAAAAATGCGATATTCCCTTCTACATCTTGTATCGAGGCTTTACCCTTGAGGTTTTTAAATAAGCCATAGGATACTAATAATAAATGTATAAATATCAAAAGGTTCGCGCCTAATACTGCTAGCCTGTTAGGGGAAAGACCAAATTCAGAAAGTCTAAATGAAATAGCTGAAAGCGCAATCGTATTGGCGATAATTGCTAATATGGCAAGCCCAAAAAGAATGATTAAATTGAATTTTGAATTTGTATTATTTGTTGCCTCCGTTAATGAGAATAAGATAATGGCCATGACGCCAATTAATACAATATTAAATACCAATAAAAAATTACGGTCATTGTATATATCCTTTTGAGTATATATTAAGGTAATTAGAAACACCAATAAGGTTATAAAAACGATTGGCGTAAAAATTTTAGCAATTGTAGGAGAAATTTTATTTACAAGATCTGGATTATTCTGAATTAAATAGGTGGACAGCATTGGCAAAGCTGCTAAGGCCCAAACAGCTATTTGTTCAAAGTAAAATGTTTGGATATCCATTTTTAATAACTCGAATAAGGCAAGTGTGATCCCTGTAAACAACATGCCCGAAATGAAAATCAATCCAGTCATGACAATAAAATTACCGTTGAATTTTAAAAATGAGATTTTCTTTTGATTATTGTTTAAATTCCCACCAACAAAAGCGTATCCAAGTATTGCCCATAAAAAAATGGGTAAATGTATGGTAGATAAAATAAAGGTTGCACTCTTTTCATTATAAGGCAAGCTATTCATAAAAATGGCGGAGGCTATGAATAAGATAATTGGCAAAACCATTTTAGTGATAGACAATTGCTGCTTCCAAATAAAATAACCTGTTAACATAGGGAACACAACGAAGCCTATATTCTTAGACATATACACATCGTAATCTATTCCTAAAAATGAAGGCATTTTTGCGATAAGTCCACCTATAAAAGCAGCTACCACAATAAAAATGATTTCGTTTTTATTACCCCAAGTAATATGTTCGTCTTTAAAGTTTAGTCTCTCATTCCATGCCTGGGCTGTAGGCTCGTTTGTTAGCTCTTGGTATATATTGTTAAAAGCAATTGTAAAAGCACCTTTATGATCACGATACAATTTTTCAAGTTGTTTTGGGTTATTGATATTAATTCTTATTTCGTTTTCCATAGCAATCCGTTTAGTATTATTCTTATTCAAGTTAGATTATTCGAAGCTGTAAAAATATGTATAATCACCTCTAAAATTTGTTAAATAAATGTTTTTGTTCCTATCATTGTACCATCAATGCAATATCCATTAGAATTAACCCAAATAAGTGCCGAAAAAGCAATTTATGTCCCAGTATATGATGCCGTTAAAGCAATCTATACGGACTTGTTAGCGATGGACCCTGCTTCCCCCTTCCCATACTGGGCTAAGGTTTGGCCCTCGGCAATTGCACTAGTCAAAGTACTTCAAAAGCATCCAAGTTTGATAAGGGATAAAACGGTGCTAGAGCTTGGTGCGGGAATTGGATTGCCCTCGTTGTTGATGGCAAATGAAGCCAAAACAATACAGGTAAGTGATTATGATTCGGAGGCTGCTGAATTGTTGCGAAAAAATATTGGTCATCTACAACTGCAGAATGTACAGGCCTTACAATTGGATTGGAATGATTTGCCAGAAAATATAAACCCCGAGGTAATCATTTTAAGTGACGTCAATTATGATCCTACACAATTTGAAACGCTAACAAAATTGATTGAAAAGTTCATACACAAGGGATGCGCTATTATTTTATCGACACCTCAAAGAATTATGGCGAGTCCTTTTGTACTTACTTTATCAGAATTTATTATTGCAGATTATCTAGAAATGGTGGATGAAAATGGAGTCACAAAAGAAATAAGTATCTTAGTCCTATCAAAAAACAGTTCGTATGGTAAAAAATGATTTTAAAACTGTAGACGAGTACATTCAAAGTTTTCCTAAAAAAACACAGGTTCATTTAAAATCAATTAGAGCAGCAATTAAATCAGTTGCACCAGATGCAATGGAGCAGATCTCTTATTGTATGCCTGCATATAAAGTAAATAAAAAACCATTTATTTACTTTGGAGCATATGAAAAACATATTGGATTCTACGCCACACCAAATACCCACGAAAAATTTTCCAAACAATTATCTAAATACAAACAAGGAAAAGGTTCTGTTCAGTTCCCACTTGACGAGGCTTTACCAATTGAATTAATCACAAAAATGATTCAATTTAAATTGAAAAGTATGTCTTAAAATGATGGAATTAAACATTACAATAGTACAGATCAACGATAGCCATATTGCTGCATTACAGCAAATTGGTCGTCAAACTTTTTCAGAAACTTTTGCCGAAAGTAATAGTGCAGAAAATATGGCTAAATACCTGGAAGAGGCATACTCCTATGAAAAGCTAAACGCTGAATTGAATGACACAAATTCAATTTTCTACTTTGCTATGATGGATCAAAGTGTAATTGGTTATTTGAAGCTTAATTTTGGTGCATCGCAGACAGAACTCAAAGACAATAATGCACTTGAAATTGAACGCATTTATGTGTTAAAGGAATTTCATGGTAAAAAAGTGGGGCAATTACTATTTGATAAAGCAATCGAAATAGCCAAGGAACATCATGTTGCCTATGTTTGGCTTGGTGTTTGGGAAGAAAATAAAAGAGCGCTCCAATTTTATACTAAAAACGGCTTTGTTGAATTTGATCAACACATATTTATACTTGGTGATGAAGCACAAACAGATATCATGATGAAGTTAGAATTGAAATAATTTAATTGTATAATCCAGTAGTTCGCTTCCACCAATTGCTCCGTGGCCCGGAATCACAATTTTTATATTAGGATACTGTTTCTTGATGCGCTCAACAGTATTAGACCACTGGGCGATATTTGCATCTCCCAAATAGCCTTTTGTAGCTTTAAGTTCTTTAATCAAGCAACCGCCAAATAAAATATTTTCACTTGGAAAATATCCAACTACATTGTCCTTTGTATGTCCTTCACCAAAATACTTTACTATCGCATAGGTTTTACCAAGACTTAATTTAAGTGCATCTTTAAACCCATTTTGAGGAATAATAACATTATTTTCTTTGGTTAATTCGATCGTACTAAAATTTGCAAAGGAAGGGATGTTTAATTTATGAAATGCAGCTAGCCCACCTAAGCAATCACTGTGAAAATGAGTGGGTACAATGGCTTTTATTGTACAGTGTAATTTTTCTTTAATGAATTTAATTAACTCATTGGCGCTGGTATCGTTGGTTGGTGTATCAAATACAATGGACTCATTACTATTCCTAACTATCATCCCATTACAAGGTACATTGCCAAAATCATTCGTTTGTAAATAAGAAGTATGAAGGAATGCATTCTCCGATATTTGAATGACGATCAAATTATCAGAATGATACACTTCGGTAGCCTTAAATGCTTTTGAGCTTGGAGTACTTTGGGCATATACATTTCCACAAAGTAAAAATGTTAGGATAAATAGAACTGTCTTCATATCCTAAATATAAGAAAAGATGTAACTACAGGTTTGTAGAATGTTTATTTGTCATTCAAGCCAATACCAAATCCGAACATTGCTGCTACTAAAGCAAGGTGAATAATCATAACTGCCTTTTGCCAAGTTGGTCTGTCATTCCATTTTTGTTCTGGATTGAAGGGATCAAATGCCAATCCTATCCCCAATGATGCTGCTGCTTGAACATAGTCTTTAGAGAAAATAGCTTGGTATAAGCCTAATAGTAAAAAGCCAATGTAGAGATACTTGCTAAAGGGTGCGTTCATTTGTGTCTGATTTATTGATAACAAATTTATAAATAAATTTATTTTTAAAAAGCAATCAGTAAGATATTCGGAGCTTATTATACTCAATCGTAATGAAATCTACATTTATAAATTAGAATTTCATATTGTTCTACTTTATAAATTAATCTGTGTTCTTCATCAATTCTTCTTGACCAATAACCTATATATTTATGTTTTAATGCCTCTGGTTTGCCTATACCTTCATATGGACTTCTTGAAATATCCTTTAAAAGCTCATTAATTTTGTTAAGCTTTTGTTTATCATTCTTTTGCCAGAATAAATATTCATTCCAAGAAGTGTCATTGAAGGTTATATACATTTATTCTATTAATTTTTTTCGAAAAAACTTCCCCTCCTCAAATTGCTTTATAGACGCATCTAAAACTTCCATATTTTTTTTAGAAGACATCTCGTGTAATGTTGCATTTAAGGAGTTGTACTCCTCTAAAGAAATGATTACAACACCAGTATCTTTACCTCTGTTAATAATTAAGGTTTCATGCTCATTAGTAACCTTATCAAGGTAGTGCTTGGTTTCTTTACGAAAATCTGAAAGTGTGGTTGATAACATAATTACATATTTATGTACAAATATATGTACATATAAGCACAAATCAATAACGAATCCAAATATGACAAATATAATTAAGTGAAATCAGCGTATTTATACGCAGGAAACTGACAGCCAATAAAAAAGCCCTGCAAAATGCAAGGCTTTTTTTGAGTGCTCCCCTTTTCGACGAAAGATGTAATTATAATGCGATGATTGAGTATGTGACAATTAGGAAATTAAAAGGTTGAATATCTTTATTTTTTATCTCCCTTCAGTTTCTGAGCGACATCATCATAATACGCTTGAGTTAGTTTATCTGTCCAAATAGTTGGTTTTGAACCATCATATAAAGCTAGATAAGTAACTAAACTTTCTTTACTTGCTGTATGCCAATGCTCTAAATCTTTTGGACATCTAACAACGTCACCCTTTTTAATGATAATTGGTTCTTTACCCTTTTCTTGATAATAGCCTTCACCTTCCAAAATAATAAGTACTTGAGGTGTGGAGTGTTTGTGCCAATCGAGCGTGGAGTTTTTTCTAAATGTTGCTTTGGTAATATTATAATTCAATTCACTATCCCCTTGAAGTACACTACTTAACCAAGCCTCACCAATATAATGTGTATTAGGTGCCAATGGCCCTTCAGGTAAAAAAGAGGTAACCGTATATTGGGTGTTTTGTGCAAAACCAAGAAATGGTAGAAGCAAAAGTGATAGGAGGGCAATTCTTTTCATTTTTATATTCGTTTGATTATTTAAGTACTGAAGTTACTCAAAGAAAAACAAAAAGATGCAACTAACCTAACTCACTGACGGACAACAAAAAAGGCGACATTTCTGTCGCCTTGTGCACTCTTGCTCCCCTTTTCGACGAAAGATGCAACTATAATGCTATGATTGAGTATGTGGCTATCAGAAAATTATTTAACGAGCCCGCTCTCATCAATCTTAAATAACCACTGTTGGTCAAAACAGTCATTAGATACATTGAATGTTGCACAAATTTGTTTGGTAGCTTCTATTTGGTAGAGATTATCTTCCAGTAATGAAATTCTTAAACCATAATCATTCAAGAATTCGCCATAGGTTTTTTGCCAAAGCATTTCGCCATTGGAACTAACTTTAGCAACCAAAACATCATAGTTACCTTTTCCAAATGAGCTTGTAGAACCCACTACAATATAACTGCCATCTTTAGTTCTAATAACCTGTCCTGCCTTATCATAACTTGTTCCCCCTATTGTACGCTTCCATAAAACCTTGCCATTAACATCTTTTTTTACAAGTTCTATATCGCATTCATTTTTAGTGTCACAATTGATAGTTGAAACTGATACGGTTGAATTTTCCGTTAGATTAATAAACAATGATTTCAAATCTTTGAAAGATAGTAATCCGAATGTCACTGTTACAAGTACCAAAAGTGTTTTCATATTTCTCTTAATTAAAGTTTTAATATCTGCAAAAAGGTTACTAAAGTTGGAGATGACTATTTTGAATTCAAATTTGTCCTTATTTTCACGAATTGGAACTTCATTCAATTTTACTTCCAAAGCCGCTCCAATGGCATTTAGTGAATAAATGCTTGGCGTTACTTCACTATTTTCTATTCTTTGAATGGTTCTTACTGCTATTCCACTCTTTTCAGATAATTCAGATTGAGTAAACCCCTTTGAAATTCTAATTTCTTTTATGTGTTCTCCAATTTTCATGGTACAAATGTACAGGGGATAAACGCTTGCAAAAACGACTTCTACACGTCATTTGGGTGACAGGATAGAGAAAATAGATTATTTGTCAGATTAAAAAGATACAACTAGCCTAACTCACTGATAGACAAAGAAAAAGCCCCGAGTATAGCGGAGCTTTAAGTAGAGTGAGTTTGAGTTTGAGAG
>Ga0208598_1000328_pt1 | contig 13627 bp, 13 predicted proteins | sample LakMenEpi22Jun12_FD_150726 | JGI IMG/M metagenome (GOLD analysis project Ga0208598, IMG submission 150726) | Freshwater microbial communities from Lake Mendota, WI - 22JUN2012 deep hole epilimnion (SPAdes) | ecosystem: Environmental > Aquatic > Freshwater > Lake > Epilimnion/Euphotic zone ... | reverse complement strand
GAATCATTCACCAGCGGCCCGGCGAACATGCCAGGCAGCATCATGCGGCGCAGGTCGGGGCAATGACGCACAACCCCAGGCTGTACTGCCTCAACGAGCCAATAATGGCCCTGCAGCCTGTCAAAGAGCCCCTTCGCCCGAGCCTGGTCCAAGGTCCCTAGCTGACAGGGGCCTGCCAGGACGAGGCGGATGAGATCGGGGGTAACTCGCCGCAGCACTAGCCCAGGATGGGCCAGGCGCTTGATCTCAGGATCATTCAGTCGTTGAAGGATGCGAGTATAGACAAAGGCCTGCGCGAATTCGGCGTTGAAATCTGGGTTGCTTTCGATATCGGTGACAAGCTCCTCGATGTCAGCTGCAGACCGCTCACGGGCAAAGCGTTCAAGGACCAGAAGGGCCATCGGATGGCCCTTGAGTGCTCTTGACAGCCGCTGGCGATCGCTTTCGGCCGGGAACCTGCGATTGCGGTCCCGCGCCGCCAATAAGTCCCCACCATCGGCATCGGCAAGCCCCTCAATCGTGATGCGCCGCTTCGGCGGGCCGAAGGCGCTGATGGCCCCTAGCAACGTAACGCTGCCAACAACGCTGTCGGCTTCGGTAAGCGGAACACCGCGGCAACTGACGATGGTGCGTAGACTCTTCAGACCAGCCAGTTCGCGCAGGTCGGCCTCCAGCCGCAACACCCGGTTGACCGCATCAGAGCCAAGGCTGCCGACCACCTCGAAAGTGTCGAGCACGAGCAGCACGGGAAGCGTGCGCATGCTTTCTTCGATGTCGTGCAGCAGCGTTGGATAAACTGCAGACAGAATGTAGCTGAACTGGCTAGCAACGGTTGCACGCTGAGTCTGTTGTAGCTCGAAAGCACGTATGCCGTGGCGCACCGCCGACAGCACCGTTGCCGCCTTCTGAGTACTGGGTTCTGCCGGTGCCCTCCTCAACAGCGCGAGTTCGAGCTGGCGTATGAGCTCGCGTACGATCGGCAACGGTCCGGCTTCGCTCATGTCGGGACGGTCGAAGTCAATCTGGATCGCCGCGTGCCCTCGCTTCAACTGTCGCTTGAGGACCGCCGCCAGCACCGCCGACTTACCGACCCCGGCGATCCCCGTCACCAGCATCGGCCGTGTGTCCTTCATTTTGCCGGTAGCAAAGCGCAGCAACCGCTCGACTTCTGCAGTCCGCCCATAAAGTTTGTCTGGTAGCACGATAGCGATCGACACCTGCTGCTGGCGTTCTGCGATACGCCCGCGACTGGCGTCGAAGTCGGCCTTGCACTTGTCAGCATCAACAACGGGGGCAAAGGCCGCGAACTGCAACGCCGAATGGCGGGCGGCCTCTTCAGAGGCGAACGTGTGGTGCGCCTCCGAATCCACCTTGGCGCTCCCTTGCGGCGGAATGACGATGTCCTCGCCGAGCAACAGGCGGCGCAACGTGGTAGCGAAAACATCATCGGCCTCGGCGGGTGGCGCACCATCGAACGCCGCCTTGACGCTTGCGGGCCGGTCGAGCCGTGCGAGTTGTTGTCGGCGCATCGCGGCCCGTAACGTCCAGACTAACCTGTCATTGACAATCTCCTCGTCGCAGACAAGGCTGAGCGCCCCGATCACGGCATCGTGTCGCTCATCGGGGATTTCTGCGAGGAGTGCCAAAGGGTCAATGCGTCCTGAGACCGCCGCGCGTAGAAGGGCGAGATCGACAAAGCCATCTTCACTGCTCATGATTCCTGCAAATAGGCTTTCAGCGCTGGGCCGAAGTGTGCAGCTGTGAACATGCCAAGGGTCTCCATTGGCACCTCGCTGCCGGCAAAGGATTTCAGCGTATTGGCGATCAGATCCAGCACACGTTTCTCGATCGGCATGTCGCGGGCTCCGCGCTCAAGAAGCCATTCGCGAAAAAGCGCCCCTACATTTTCAAGTTCGCTGCGAGCGATGTCGGTTGAGAGCAACGTCGGTTTGGGAATGGAGTCGAGGTTAACCCTTAAACCGATGAGGACGACTCTTAGCTGTGGAATGTCACCTACTCGGGCATAGAGAGCATTGAGAAATCGTCGGCCGCCGGCATCGGTGAGGTCATGGACATCAAGATCATCGATAACAAGCCAGATCGTGCTCTTGGGCCAGCGATCGGCGATGATCTCGCGTACTTTGGCGACCAGGATCTGGTCATAAGCATTTTCAGTGGTCATCGGATCGGGAAGTTCGTCGGCGGCACGTTCTGAAAGCTGACGAAGGATCAACGCAGCCATCGCCTTTTCGCCTGACTTGATCTTGTCGGCATCGAACTTCACGTAAAGATTGGATGGGCTGGAAAATACCGACTGCAGGATATCGACGGTAAAACTCTTTCCCGGACGCTTGAACTCCCCTGAGGGCGGCCGGACCCACAGGACTCGTTGGTCTCCTCGCGCTAACCCACCCAACGCATCGATGAGCTTGGTACGGCCGAAAACCGGGCGGCCGTCAGCGAGGCTGCGACGGACGAGCACCGGGCCCTCGATACGCTCGATATCGGTAAGCTTGTCTGCGAGCTTACCGGCGATAGCCGCCAGTGGAATGGCGACATTCACGACGTGGTCAGGGACCTTAGGTGACGGACCAGGTGCCCAGGGGTCGCGGCCCAATCCTAGATAGTGGAGCGCCACCGGCCGCCCCTGGCTATCGAGCAGAAGGCCACCCGACGAGCCTTTCGCCGTGGAGGCTGAGTGGAAGGCGCGATACTGCTGCGGCGAATCAAATTGGAATTTGCCGCTGTTGAAGCTGCGGCCATTGCCGAGAGGATGGTGAAAGACAAAGCACTCATCGCCCACCCGATTTGTCAGCGTCGCACCGAGCTGATACCAGCCGCGCTGCAGTCCCGGTGCACCCTTGAGCATGATGACTGCGAAATCAAGCGACCCGGCTTGGCCGTCGTGCCAGGCCTTGCGCATTGTCGCGTCCATCCACCAGCCATCCCCGGCGCCCGGCGGGCTCACCGGACCGGTAGGGCTACAATCAAGCTGCCATTCGTCGCGCGCCTCGTAGATCGAGCTCTCTGGAGCCTGGGTACCCGAAGTTGGCTTGTAGTCAAAGCACACCCTCAACCGCTTTGTGAGGCGCGGGTTTGGGACACTAGACACCACATGCCAGTTGGTCAGCACCGCCGAAGGCCCGATGAGGAAGCCGGTACCCGTAACGGGTGCACCGACGGCATCAACCGTTTCTACCCGGCATAGCCGCTGTTTTGCAAGCAGGATGGCGGGGTACATGAGATCGGGGTCGTTGAAATCGGCATCGCGTGAGGTCAGCTTCTGCAGCTCGGATCTGGGTAGTTGCGCCATGTCATCATCTTTGCCGAACGCCGCCCATAGCAATCGCGTCGAGTTGCCGCGCGTTTGGTCGATATCATCGACTGACCCAGGCGGTGGATCAAATAGCCCGGCGTTGACCGTGGAGGCTATGGCGAGGAGCATCTGTTCTGGCGCCCCAAGCGCTAATAGTGCGAGTGCGGCGGCATGGGCGGTGAGAGCTGGATCAGCCGTACCGCCTCTGGCCGCCAGGGCGCGGTGCCCGATGAACACCGCATGGAGGAACGACTGAGGCCGCGCCAGCCCCGCTTGTCCGGAAAGCATCGGAGGCGGAAGTGTCGCCAGATAGCTGTCGAAGAATTGCTGGAAGGCCAGCCGCGATGCCTTCATCTCAAGGAACGCCGCAGCGAGGGTGGCAAAATCCGGGATCACTGCGCTTGGTGCGGTATCAGCCATGCAGAGTTTCACCCATGCGCCTGTGGCCAAAGAAGCCGTTCGATGACATGCTCATCGATCACCCCGCTAGCCAGAGCAGCTGTGCGCACCGCAGCAAGGCCATGAGCCAAGTTTTGCCGCAGCGGCGCTCCTCCGAAGTGCAGACCGCAGACACGCTTCGATTCAAGCCCCACAACGCTTGATCCCGAATTGCCTGCGAGCGTCGTCGCGTCATGGCTGAAGCCCCAGCCGCGCGGGTCATCGGGGAGTGCACCGATGCCCAGCTCAACCACACCTGGGCTTGCATATTTGACGCCATAAGCATCTTGGTAGATCTCGCCCAGACGATCAACAATATCAATCGAGACGAGACCCGTTTCCGGATCGCGTACCGAGCTTGACGTGGGCGCGGCCGGAAAGCCAATGACGAGAATCTTGCTCGGTCCCCCCTCGTCAGGCATTGCGCCAACAGGCACCGGAGCAGGCGGCAAGGTGCCTGCGGCATTGCTCTTTTTCATTTGGAAGAACGCCATGTCGAGTTTGGCAATATCCGCGTGTTGCCCAATCCGGTCTGGCCCGGCAGCAAGTACCTCCGTCAGCTCAAAACGTTGTACATCACCGCTCGCCGCTTCATTGAAAACGATCGAGACGGAACCTGTGAGGATGAAGCGCTGGCTACCGGTCGGTCCCGGCAACGGCTCGGCGACAGCATCCAGGACGTGGCGGTTGGTCATGACGACGCCATCGGCCACTACGGTGCCCGTTCCGATATGGATCTGACCGTCCTCGCCGGCGATGTCGATTCGCCCGACCGCATCAATCAGAGGCTTCAGCCGGGCGCGCCCTACAAGCAGGTCTTGAGCCCAATCACCGAGCTGAGGGTCCTGCGGATCGATCTCTCCATCCTTGATGCGCAGGGACGGACGCCCGGTCATTCGCACCAGCGCCTCAAGACCAAACCGCGCCTCCGTGCTCAAATCCCGCGGCCGGGCACCCGCCGCGAGGTTGTTGAGCGTTTCAGGCATCGATGCGATCAGGGACTTGCGGAATTCTCCGATGCGCGGGTCGGCGTCATCCTCAGCTCTGAGGTTGCCGAGAGTCGCTTCAATGTGATCGACCAGCGCCTGCTTGCCCTCACCCTTGAGGAACCCGCGCGCCGCCGCCTCGCTCAACCCACCGCTGCTCTCGACAGTCCCACCTGGCCCCGGCCGATTGCCGGCAATGATGCGCAGAGCAAGCGCCGAGCTCATTTCCGGCGTCAGCGGCGAGCCAACAATCGTCGGCGCTCCGAACACCTCATCGGAACTCTTGCCGACAGCCTTCATCGCAGCACGCAGACCTTCACTAGGACTAGGTGCCACTGGCGATTCAAGCGCCGGGGCACGCGCCGGATCGCCGCGCTGAATGCGGTCAAGGGAAAGAAACCCAGCCTCGGCGCCATGACGCTGCCAGTCGAAGAGGTCACCAAGTTCGGGCCATGCCGGATGCCCGGTCTTACGAAGCGGCTCGATGACGACATCATCAAGCGACAGCGCTAGCAGTGCCTCGGCATTGACGATCCCTGTGCCCATGCCATCAGGCCAGGCTGGCGGCCGCTCTGCCGTCGCCCGAACTGCCGACCGGAATAGCTCCTGGACGTTGCAGCCCCGGGCGGCGGCAGCGGCCTTCACTGCATCAACGCCATGGTGCGAGAGCCATAGCGCCGCGCAGCCCGCTGTGATCGCAACCGCGAACGACGTGCCCTGCCCCGGATGGATCTTTGTTCGGTCGGCATCGTTCGGGGTTGAACGCCGCGCGACGAAGACATGCTCGGCTGGCGCAGCGATATCGACCGAAGCGCCATGGCTCGATCCCTTCCAGCGCTGGCGGTGCTGGTCGATTCCGGCAACTGAAAGTACATCTTGGTCCCAAGCCGGATAGACGACGACTTTGACGCAATTGCCCGCCGCCGCCATAACGATCATGTCGGCATCGACAGCGCGCTTGATGGCGGCTCTGAGGTCGGGGAACTCGATCGGTCCACCCAGGCTCATTGTCACGATATGGCAGCCTTTCTGCCTTGCATGGTCAATCGCCACAGCTACAGCCGCGCCGCTGCCTATCACCACTGAATTGACACACCGAACAGGGACCAATGTCGCCCTAGGGGCCGAACCGATCACACCGCCACTTTCCCTGCTGATTGCACAGCTTGAGGTCGCGGTTCCATGGCCGGGGTTGCCTCCGCTCGCCTGCAAAGGGTCGATGGGCGGGCCTCCGCCGGCCATGATGTCGGTGCCTAGAGCCGCTTCGATGCCGCTGTCGATTTCGCGATGGTCGGCAACCCCGGTATCTGGCTGGCCAATGCGGATGCCTTCGCCTCGCGTCTTGAAGCGCACCCAGGCGATGTCGGCGTGCACAGCTTGCACCGACCAGTGAGGGTCGGTGGGCGGCTCAGCGTGGGATTCGCAGAGCAGCCCCACCGCGCCACCGATCGATTCGGGCATGTCGCGGCCCAACTCGTCGCCGTTGATCCAGCCTGGGTCGACATCCGGAGTCGCGGAAACCAGGCCAAGCGCATCAGCGAGCTGCCCTGCTTGGTCAAACAGGAACGACGCCGATTGCTGGCGTTGCAAGCCGGGGAATTCGAGAATCGCGAACGTCGCATCGGCATTGCCCGGCATCGGCTTCAGGACAAAGCCATCCCCCCCCAGCAATGTCGCGAGCCGGGCCCGTTCCGCCTCAAGGTTGATGGCTGCGGGATATTGGAGCGAAAAGCGCAGCAGTCCCGGTTCGAGGCCGGACCGGGCCATACCGTTGGGCCGAGCAGCTGCGGCAACAAACAGTTCGAGCGTCATGGTTCACTTGTAGTCTTGCCAGAGCTACCCACCTGAAGGTGTTAGCTTTAGCGCTGAAGACATTAATTCTACCCATTATTGCTAGGCTAAACTCATAGCCTAGCAATTGCTTCATGGATTGTTACCCAGTCCTCAGGAGATCCCTCTTTCAGCGGAGCAGGACGGCGGAGCTTCCTACCCCAGATGGCCCTCTTTTGAGCACATGTGTATAGAGAATGAAGGATTTCACATCACTGTGACCGAGAAGCTTCTGAATCGTGCGGATATCAGCTTCCTGCTCCAGAAGGCGCGTGGCGAATGAATGGCAGATAGTGTGGAAGGTTGCCGGTTGCGGAAATCAAGGACTCACCGCTCCTTCTCACTACCAATAGCGACTTCCAAATCTCCCGCCACCATGGAAGGCAGACGATTCCTTTGGTCACTCCTTGGTTGGTATGGATGCTGCAGTTTGTGGAGAAGCGACACTTCGAACAAGCCCCTCGAGTGGACAGGCCACCACAACCTCCCTGCTTCGCCACCCCAGGCTCCCTGCCTGCCACTCAGGGGCAGCGTTAGACTGCCTTAGTCACTACAAGGCTTCGGCATTTACAACACCGAGTACCGAACCGCGATGAACTTGACTGACAAGCGCTATTTCTTCGAATTGACGACATCACCCAACGTGATATGGGCAGACCTGCGCAAGTTTGAACTCGCTTCAGGATGTCCTGTGATGGTTCTCGATCCTGACAACATCAATCTATCCGGTGACGTCACCGGGGAGTTCCAGAAGGCGGCAAACGCACCCTTCTGAAGGTTGTCTAGGGCCTTGGAGTGGACAGACCGCCGACGAGTCCGCTTTGACTGACCACCTTTCCCATTCTTGGAGAACACGAAACATGGAACTCGCTGGCGGTTGTCACTGCGGCGCAATTCGCTATGAAGTCGCGGGAGATCCGCTGACGCATGCGCTTTGCCATTGCTCCGATTGTCGTCGTCATGCCGGGGCACCAATGGTGGGCTGGACCATGTATCCCGAGACTGCCCTCCGGGTGGCCCGTGGTAACCCCAAAGTCTACAAGTCGTCGACACATGGCCGACGACACTTTTGCGGGGATTGCGGCACTGGACTCTTCTACTACAACGCCGAAGTGCTTCCCGGGTTTGTCGATATTCAGAGTGCAACGTACGATTCCCCGGAGGTCGTACCGGCACGGATTCACATACAGGTTGCGGAGAGAATAGCTTGGATGGAGCGCGCACATGAACTCCCTCAGTTCCAGCGCTTTCCGCCCCAAGTGTAGATGCCGAGGTCGGGTCGCAATAAGGAGTTGTGTCATGACCACAGAAAGCCTGGAGACTCCAGGGGGAGGTGTTCCGGCCGGTAGCCAACGGCAACTGTTCATATTGAATAAACAAACTCACCACATGGCCATGGGCAAACTCAAATCAATACTCAGTCTTATGGCCCTAATTGCTTCTGGGGTTGCGGCAGCTTCTTCACCAGCCTCTGCTGGTGATCAATGCTCTGTGGCGACAATGAAAGGAAGCTATTTGTATGCCCAGGATGGCATTATTCTGGGGACATTACCCGACAAGAACAAGCCTTTTGCGCAGGCCGGTCGTGAATACTTTGACGGCAAGGGCAGCATGTCGGGGATCTATTCTGGAAACTTTAATGGAATCATTACTCGCGGAAGCTATAAGGGAACATACAAAATGAATTCAAACTGCTCGGGAACTGTTACATTCCAGGACGACCAAAAGAACGTCTACAACTACGACATCTTTGCAACACAGAATGGAAGCGAGTTTGTATTTGTGCAAACCGATTCGAATTCCATCACTCCAGCTTTTGAGCGGCGCAGGGATGCACAATAGCAAAAGCAAAGAAAAAATTCACATTAGACACATGATCTGGCCATATGCACGGCTTTGTCCCAATAGAAACTCTGTGGAGCGGATCTGGTGATTCGGGCCTGTGGAGTAGGTCGAAGACCAGTTCTTGGTGGTTAGGTCAGCTCAACCCAGTTACCCTTACCGTTATTCCGCGGTCGCAACGCAGTGATGGACTCCCGTGATCCGATCAGGGATTTCTTCACCTTCCTGCTCGGGGCCATTCTCCTGTCGATGGAGGCGTTCCTGTTCTTCAATCAGGTGATGGTGAGTTCCATACCCGTCAGCCGCGGTGTTGGCCTTGGGGCGTGGCTTCGGGCGCCCTTGGCTGGGTAGCGATTACAGCTCAGACTTCGGCGCTGGCGTCTGGGGGGGCGGCTTGGGCATGGGCGATAGCTTTGGCCTGCTGCTCATCCCACTGGTGATCGGGGTCTGCCTGCTGTTTGCGCTGCGCAATCAGCGCTGGGGCTGGTTTCTCGTGCTCGCTTCCGTGGCGTCATTGGCGGTGGGCGTGCTGCAGACGCTGATCATGCGGTTCCAGCCCACCACGCTCTGGAACCTGCTCACGATGATGGCCCTGATCGGCAGCGGTGGCGGCCTGATGTTCCGTTCGCTCAAGGGATACAACGATGACAAGAAATAAAAGAACCGTTGAGGATCTCATCGACGAAATGGATGGCCCTGCGCCCACAACCGGAGAGCCTCCGAAGAGAAAGCCTCAAGGTGGCTGGATCCCAGCCGCCGCTCTGCTGGCGCTGGGGATTGGCATCGGATGGTTTGCATCGGGCCTGCGGCAGCCGAACCAGGGAGCAGCAGCGACGAAACCAGGCATGGAAACCCCTGAGGATCTGATTTCAGCCGGCTGGCAGGAATCGGATCAGGGGGTGTTCACCCGCCGTTGCCAGGACAACTGCCGTCGCCCCGTTTTGTATGGCGGCGGCGTGGCCGACGTGATGGAGGTGAACTGCCTGAAGCGCCCCTGTGGAGTCATTCAAGCGGTGTTTGCTGTGGTGGATGGTCGCGGTCAGATGGTTGATCAGAAGACGGAAAGCCGCCCCGGACTGCAGGGTGAGCGCCTGCAACTCGTGCTCGTATCCCGGCATCCAGAGGCACGCCGTTTCGTTCTGCAGTCCTTCAGCGCCAAGGCTCGGATCGACTAAATGAAACTTGCGCCCAGGCCCAAAAAGCAGGCCATGAAATCCCTTCTTGCGATCATCCTGCCGCCAGGCAACCACATCACGCTGCCTTTGGCGATCGCCATGCTGTTCGTGTCATTCTGGACCGCAGAGAAACCGGCAAACAAGCAGAAAATGTCACATTGAGTACGGAGGGGGTTGTGGGATCGGGTTGGCTGCTGCTGTTGGCTGAACGAGGAAATGGTGCCAAGATGAAAGGAGATTCGGCTCATGCCATGTCTGAGCCCAAGTCCGAGTCGGATTTCCATCACCATGGAAGCGGTGGCGACCACGACAGCCATGACCACGGGTCGGAGCTTTCAGATATCGAGCTCCGTGTGCGCGCGCTTGAGACGATCCTGACCGAGAAGGGCTATGTCGACCCGTCCGTGCTCGACCCCATCATCGAGTACTTCGAGAGCAAAACCGGTCCGCACAATGGGGCCCGGGTCATCGCCAAGTCATGGGCCGATCCCGCCTTCAAACGGGCGCTGCTGGAAGACGCGACCAAAGCGGTCGGTGCGTTAGGCCTGATCAATCAAGACCCAGACCAGCTGATCGCGGTGGAAAACACCCCCACGCTCCACAACATGGTCGTCTGCACGCTGTGCTCCTGTTATCCGTGGGAGATGTTGGGGCTGCCGCCGGTCTGGTACAAGTCCGCACCTTACCGCTCCCGTGTCGTCATGGACCCGCGCAGCGTGCTTGTCGACTTCGGCGTAACTCTGCCAGCGGAGACCGAGATCCGCGTTTGGGATTCAACCGCCGAATTTCGCTTCATCGTTCTGCCGGCGCGCCCTGCAGGCACCGAGGGTTGGACCGAGGAGCAGCTCGCCACCCTCGTCACCCGCGATTGCATGATCGGCACCGGCTTCCCCAAGCGGCCTGAGGAGGTCTCTGCATGAACGGCGTGCACGACATGGGCGGCATGCATAACTTCGGGATGGTTGAGCCGGAGCCGAAGGAACCCGTCTTCCAGACCGCCTGGGAGGGGCGCGTGGTGGCCATGTACTTCGCCATGGCCTACACCCGCGAGTGGAACGTCGACATGACGCGCGCCGCGCGGGAAGGTTTGCCGCCCAATGTCTACCTGTCGGCTTCTTACTATAAACGCTGGCTCTTGGGCCTCGAACGGAATGCCCTCAATCACGGACTGGTGGATGAAGATGAGATCACGGCCGGCCACGCCCTGCGCCCAGGAAAGCCGGTGAAACGAAGACTGACAAAGGACGAGATCGAAGCAGCCTGTAAGCGCGGCTCATACAGCCGGACAACCAACAGGGAAGCCCGCTTCAAGCCGGGCGACCGCGTGCGTGCACGAAATATCAATCCGCCGACCCACACTCGCCTGCCACGCTATGCGCGTAGCCGGGTTGGAGTCGTCGAGGCGGTGCGTGGCTGCCAGGTCTTTCCAGACTCCGTCGTTGCGGGTGACGGCGAAAATCCGCAATGGCTGTACACCGTGGTCTTCGAGGGACGTGAATTGTGGGGCGAGAAGGCCGACGCGAAGTTGAAGGTCTCGGTTGAAGCATTCGAGCCGTATCTGGAGCCCGCCTGAGATGACGGTTGATCTGGTCGGGGGGCACGCCGCAACCGAAGCCCTGCCCAGCATTCCGCGCGATGCGGATGGCCCCGTATTTCGGGAACCGTGGGAGGCGCAGGCTTTCTCCATGGCGCTCGCACTGCATCAGCAGGGCCTGTTTACCTGGCCAGAATGGGCTGCAACACTCGCAGACGAGATCAAGAGCGCGCAGGCTGCCGGTGATCCAGATACCGGCGAGACCTATTACCGTCATTGGCTCTCAGCACTCGAACGTCTCGTCGCGGAAAAGGGGATCGCAACCATGGATACGCTCGCGGGCTATCGCAACGCCTGGCACCGCGCCGCCGACCGCACACCCCACGGCAAACCCATCACGCTCTCGCCAGAGGATTTCGACGCGTAGTCCTTTGAACAACACCCGGAATTCTAGGCAATAAGCACATTAGTCCTGCTCAATCCTCGGCATCTAGAAGTACAGAGAATAAGCATCATCAGCGATGAGGCTTTGTCGGTTGCCTCAACGCGCAATATGCCTACAAAACAGACGAAGAATCCCTGAATCCTGCTCGTAACATCTCATTGAGTCTTAGGGCATGGTAAAGATCCCATTGAGCTTCAGAGACACATGAACCCTTCTTCAGCCGCCCTACGCAGTGTGCTTCAAAAAATAATAGACGTTCAACCGACCGTGAGCGCATCTGTCTTGGTTGGCCTGGGTATCACGACACTGGTGATGAGCCCTGGGGAGGCTGCCACAGCCACTTACACAGACCGTATATCGTTTGAGTCTTCGCTCGACGCTTTAGTGATTGACGACTACTCAAACCCTGGGTATGCATTTATACAGTCAGATCTAGCCATGAGTAGTGTACTCGGAGAAACAAGCTACTCAGCAACGGGATTTCCTGAAAGCAACGTTGTATTCAATCCTCCGGGAACAACAGATTTCATCTATTGCGCCGGATGTAACGGTTCGTTTGTCTTGTCGTTTACAACGACCTCTGTGGGCACGACAGATGGCATATTCGGCGTAGGCTTTGAGTTCTCCAATGGAGTGTTTGGAGTACCCTCAGTTCCCTTGTACGACGCTTTTGTAACCTTTGGCGACGGCAGCAAGCAGAATATTCCGCTACCTTTTGCTATCTTTCTTCCTCCACTCAATACCTTTTTTGGTATTAGCTCAAGCCTGTCCGTAAAATCAATTGCCATTGGACTTCCCAATGCCCAGGCAACAAATCAAGGGGCCTTCAGCCTCGACAACTTGACCATTGGCAGGCCAGTCCCGGGCCCACTCCCCCTGCTCGGCGTCGGTACTGCCTTCGGGTTCAGCCGCAAGCTGAGGAAGCGCATCAAGAGCACCACTCCTGTCGCAGGGCGTGCCACAGTCACGGTTTTGATCTAATTTATCCTTAGCGTGCCGCAACTGAGGATGACACGACCCAGGGTCTACTTGCATTGGACCGCCACGGGCTACCAGTGGTGCCAGCCGAATCACTACCACACGATTGTGCTGGGTGATGGTGCAATCGTCCGTATGCATGATTACAATATTGATCTGACCCAGCACACCTACAAGCGGAATTCCAATTCCATCGCCCTGGCCTGCGCTTGTATGGGTGGCTCAGACCCATGGCTGACACCGCCGCAGCCCATCCAGCTGGAGGCCATGTGCAAAGAAGCGGCTCGGATCATCAGGGTATGGGGGTGGAAAGTGTCAGATATCACCATTAGCAATATTCTCACCCATGCGGAAGCGGCATCCAACAGAGATGGCCGCATCATGCACGAGAACTATGGCCCTGTGGCCTTGGGAGGCGATGGCCAACGTTGGGATCTGATGTGCCTCACAAGAGGTGGAAACGACGATGGTGGCGATGTTCTACGGGGAATGATTTCCAACTCCTTTCTAAACCTTGAGGCTGGAAATGGCACAACCCTTCTCAGCCCAGACCACCCTCTTCATGGCAGCAGTGCTGGCACCATGACAGCGAGGGAGACCACCCTCAACGTTCTGATCGATTCCAAGGGCATCACATGGGCCAAGGCCGGTGACCTGCTCCGCATCTATGATCTGCCCTTTATCTGGGATTCAGAGAAACGCCGCATTCTGGTTGGATCAGCAACGATCAGCCCCCGGTATGTGGAAGATCAGGTTTCCACAATTTATGGGATCCCAACCTTCGAGTTGACATTGCAGGGGGGCTTTGCCCCAGTGATCCTGGTTGGTGTGATCCACGAAAGCAAGGCCTATTGCCGAGTGCTGGAGTTTGCAGATGAATTAGGCATCTCCACCACCTTCAACCCCTTCAAACTGCACGACATCAAAGGGGGGTGAAGCTGGGTGAACTCCAACGTCATACCGCAGTTCCTTCCAGCAGGCCCCCAGCAGCAGCTCTTGGCTTCGCCACTCTCCCCATGACCACCACCACTCTTGCTGCCTTGCGCGCCGGTCAGCTGAAGGGAATCACGCGGTTGGATCTTG
>Ga0208598_1000327_pt1 | contig 13628 bp, 22 predicted proteins | sample LakMenEpi22Jun12_FD_150726 | JGI IMG/M metagenome (GOLD analysis project Ga0208598, IMG submission 150726) | Freshwater microbial communities from Lake Mendota, WI - 22JUN2012 deep hole epilimnion (SPAdes) | ecosystem: Environmental > Aquatic > Freshwater > Lake > Epilimnion/Euphotic zone ... | reverse complement strand
TCTCTAGATGATCGTCGTCTAAACAAGCAGCGCGTAGAAACATTCCAGATCTACAACGCTGCGCGTGGCATTCGTCTAGATGCTAAAGAAAACTACATCGGCCCTGCAATCGGATGGCGTAACCATCCTGCTGTCCGCATGTGGCGCGGATACGAATCTGTTCTCTGCATCTACGGATACTGGATATGCTTAGAGTGTGATCATCGCGGCATCGCAGACAACGCAGGACTCTCCGAGTTCTTCCGTGCAAGGATGCACAAGCACGAATACATCGTTCCTTCTTGGTGGGCAGATCCTCTGCAACGTGACAAGCTAACCTTCACGCACAGGTGCAATCTCGTACGCAAAGATCCTGAGTTCTATCGCCCCAAGTTCCCAGATGTACCTGACAACTACGAAGACATCGCATACTGGTGGCCTCTATGATTCTACTTTCTGCGAAGGATAGGCTATTCATTCTTTACAACAAGAAGTCCCGTCATCCAGTTCTAGAAGAGTGGTGGCCTTGGGAGTATGAAGTTGGTGCGAAGGGAGCGTGGGTATCTTCTTCGTTGTCTATGGGTTGTGCATCCATGCGTAGCGTACTTCAAAAGATACAGCGCATGGACCCTGACTACATCATCTATCATTCAGATTCGTACATCCGCATTCCCTACGTTCTCACAATTTAACAACAGGAGCAACCTTGTCCGCCATCCGTGATGTTCGCCTTCTCATCGCACGGCATCTTGATCTCTCCACGCCCGTGCGTACTTGCATCCTAGATGTTCTCAACATCCTAGATGCGTCTCTCGATTCCGAAGGATACGAAGCTCCTGCGGAACTGCATGCTGCCCTTCGTCGCCTTGACTACGCCATCATCAACGATGAACCTGCGGATGATGATCTTCCCATCGACAACGAAGAGGAGGATGAAGATGATGACCTCGTAGATATGGACTTCTTTGACGACGAGGATGAAGATGATGACCTCGACGACGACGACGATGACGACGATGACGAAGACTGATACCTTTCCAATGTATTCGTTTCGCTGGACTACTCCAGATGGTACAGCGAACATCTTCGTGACGGAGACGAATCCCATCACCATCTCCATCACTATCGGAAAGGCTGGCACTTCCATTGCAGGGTGGGCATATGCTCTTTCGCATCTCGTCAACCTTGCACTTGAAGATCATCCCGTCGAACATGTCATCGACATCCTGACCGACATCACCACGCATCAAGCAGCATACAATTCCAACGGAGTGCAATGTCGCTCCACTCCTGAAGCTGTTGCGTTTGCACTCATCGAATACAAGCGCATCAAGCAGAAGGAGGCGCGAGGTGTTTCAGGAATCTGATCTTCCTGCAATCGCGGACGACATTGCACGATACGCAAAGGATAAGTTTCCAACTTTGGAACTGCACGAACTCGGTGCAATCCTCATGTCTACTGGAATCTTCCTTACATCAAATGCTATCCCTGACCTCTGGCCGCATCTTCGTGGAACGGCTGAACTTTCACATCAACTACTTCTAAACAATGGGACGACTCAGCGTAGGAACGATAGAGAATCTCCAACCAATCGCACAAGCGATTGACACAGAGCTAGAGAAGCAGCAAGCAGATCGCAAGATGATCTTCATCGAATGCTCTGCGCCTACAACCTTGAAGAACAATCTCACTCTGTACAAGAGTATGCTCCGCAGAGATTGGAACTCTAGGTTCTGGATGGTCAAGCGTTCGAACGGATTGGAGATCAACTTCCAGCCTAGCCGCAAGCTGAACTTCACGATGCACGTCGGAGAGAAGCCACCTGAAACCTCCGTAATGTACAACATCGTGCAAGATCCTTCCGTGCATCCCGGCGATGGCCCTGCTTTGGAGATGTCTGATACGGAGCTTACGCAACATCTCCTCATGGAGAATCCCATCTCCGTGCAAGTTCTCATCGACAATCTCTCCGAAGAGACAAAGAAGTATCTCGCAGATCCTTTGAATGCTGAAACCTCGGCGCTTATCAACTTCCTCAATCGCCGTGGCTACAAGTATTCTATTCTCATGAACCGCCGACTCCGGATCTTCACATGAAGCCAAAGGTTTACGTCACGAATCACAACGTCAACTTCGACTACTCTTCCGCCGAAGCGTATGGTGAAATCATCTACATGACTTCGGGCTACATCCCTGCGAAGAACTACCAGTCAACGCTGACGACCTTCGAGAACTACGCCAAGACTGCAACGGAGAATGATTACCTTCTTCTCTCCGGTGCAAATCTTGTCTGCGCTCTTGCGATGGCGGCATGGCTTCGGCATCATGACGGCGTGACGTTGCTTCAGCATGGGAAGGGGTTCGACGAGAATAAGAATCCCATCCCCATCTACCAGCAATACTATGTCTCGGCCTCGTAACCCTGCGCGATCAATCACGAACGTAGCTTTATCCGATTCAGATACTCGCTGGTTCTACGAAACCTTCCCAACGGGAAAGATCTCCTTGGTTCTTTCTACTCTTCTTCAACTCTTTAGAGAGGAAGCGGAGCGCGAGGAAGGTTCACTCGATGATATCCTTAACAGAATCCAAGAGAAGATACAGTCATGACGAGAAAGCTTCTCCCGAATCTTCCACGATTCGAACCAGAGAACATGGACCATACTGCGACGAAGTGTTTCAAGGAATGTCCTCGAAAGTATTTCTATCGCATGGTCCTGGGAAGAACCGCACCGGAAGGAAAGTGGCAAAGCGTCTTCGCGTGGGGCTCTTCTGTTCATAAGTATCTGGAGAAGCTCTATCAAACGGGCGATGCGGGGGCAGCGATGCAAACGGCTCTTCCTATCTTCAAGTCCTCAACGAATCCTACCTTCGACTTTCAGACACGCGAACGCCTCATCGCTACGTTTGCAAAGCTTCTGAAGATGTGGCAAGATGAGACGAAGAACGGAGTCATCAAGGTAGAAGCAATCGAACAGCCTTTCAACATCCTCTTTCCGGATGGCATCTCCATCGGAGGAAGATTCGATCAGCTTATCAAGTGGAACGGACGCACTTGGATTCGTGACTGGAAGACAAGCTCGAAGCAACTCACTTACTTCAAGCAAGGACTTGAGCCGAACGATCAGGCTATCCGTTACATCTACGCTGCATCCGTCCTGCAACATGGACTCGATGAGAACGGTTATCCGAATCGCGTGATCGACGGAGTTCTCTTCACCGTCATCTACAACACGAAGACTGTAGGCCCGGATGTGCAAGGCGTCCCATCTTCCCGCACCATGCTGCAAGTTCGGAAGTGGGTGGACGATCAAGTCTTCATTCATAAGCAGATGGGAATGTGCAGAGATGAAGACATGTGGCCTATGCACGAAGTCTCTTGTTCCTTCTGTGACTTCCGCCAAGTCTGCACACAGCCATCCGAAGCAGCGATGGAGAACACGCTCAAGACGCAGTACCTTCTGCAACCTTGGAAGCATGAAGAAGTTGATCAACAACAGATCAAGGAATAGACGATGCTAAAAAGAATCTCCGAAGACAAGCACATCGAAGGAACCTGCATGATGCTCTACGGTGCAGCCGGAACGGGTAAGACTTTCTGGTCCGCAGGAGCCGGAGATGATTGGATTGTCATGACAGATCGTAACGGCATCATCACCTTGAAGTCAAAGCTTTTCAAGGATAAGGTAGGAACAGATCCTTTCATCGTGGAACTTCATCCCGATGATACTCCTACCATGCCGAAGATGTTCGATGCTTTGCGTAACCAGATTGATTCTCTTCTCGCTCCTGCTACCAAGAATGATTGGTCAGGCATCGTGATTGACGACATCAATTCCACGCGCATTGCTGCAAGAAACAAGGCAATCGAACTGAACGGACTCTCTGGAAAGTCTAAGACTTCAGGCAACGCGCAGTCAGGCAAGTTCAAGGACATCGTAATTCCAACTCTTGCAGACTTCGGCACAGAGATGGGACTCGTTGAATCCTTCCTTCGGCAGATGACAGATGGCCTACGTTCCGAAGGAAAGAACTGCATTGTCTGCGCGCACGAAAGACTCTATCGCAAGGAGGGAACAAACAACGTAATCGCAGTGAAGCCCCTCTTCACGGGGACTGACACGCCAGATGCCATGCCCGGAATCTTTGATATGGTATGGTATATTCGTACTGTGGGAACTGGCGCAAACGTGAAGCGTGAGTTCGTTACGGAATCGGAAGGGGGCATCATGGCGAAGACTCGCTGGGGTGGACTCTTCAAGAATCCGGAGCGTGACATCACGGCAAAGGAAGTGTTCTCTCGCATTCACAAGTGGCAAACTACTTCTTCTCTCTAGTCTACTCATGTCTATCTTCAAGCCGAATCTCGACAAGTTCTCTTCGCGTATCTTCATCGCTCCTGCTAACGAGTACGAGGTGGAAGTTCTCTCCGCGAAGTATCGTGCCGTGGAGATCAAGAACGGCAAGCGCGCTGGTGAGACGATGCACATGGTTGGTTTCTCCACGCGCATCATCTCCGATGCTTCGGGCGATGCGGAGTTCGCTGGCAAGCTCATCAACGTGGACTTCATCGTTGGTGACGACGAGACTTCGTTTGATCGTCTGCTCCGTTTCGTGATGTGCTGCAAGGGTATTCGTCCCGGCACGGACGAAGCGGACAACGAGTTCCGCACGAACTTCGCGGATCTTGATCTCTCCATCGACACGGAGAATGGCGTCCTCGGCTCTGCGTACACGGATCTTGCGAAGTCTCGCCTCATCGTGAACGTGGACATCCGTACGCAGGGTGATAAGCAGTACCAGAATTACAAGGGCTGCCGCCCGTTCTAAGTAAGTAACACAGAGAAACGCAGCGGAACATAGTACGCACGGAAAACCGTCAGTATTGCCTTCGTTATCGCACCCGTGCCCCTGCTATGAAAGCTTAACGGCGTTGTGAGACAAGAGTTGTCGGTGTACTTACCTCGCTCACTAAAGGAATGTCCCCCTCTGGGCCACGAACGCACATTCCTACGTTAAGCCCTTCCGCTTTTTGCCCCGTAGCACAATGGTAGTGCAGCGCACTTTGGATGCGAGGACGTGAGTTCGATTCTCACCGGGGCTGTGTAGTACAAACCATCACGCAAAGGAGAGGAAGCATGAATGATGTACCACTACAGTATCGTAAGCGACCTGTGACTATCTCCGCAATGGGTCCAATCACATCCGCCAACATATCAATAATTGCGAAATGGTGTGGCTCTTCGACATGGGATGCTGATACGCTACATCTCGTCATTGATACGTTGGAAGGGCAGATGATGGCTGCGGCAGGTGACTACATTATTCAAGGTGTTCGGGGGGAATTTTACCCATGCAAGCCTGACATCTTTGCTCAGACGTACGAACCTATAACTTTCTCACGTCAATTATCACAGGAGAGGAGATGAGGAAAAATATACGGGTGTACAAGGGGATTATCTTTGACCCGACAAAAAAGCTGTGGTGCAGTTGGAACTCGACACACGAATCGGCAGCAAGTGCTATAGCGTGGCCACCCAACGGGTTGACTGACGACGACCACGCTCCGCTGATGGATCTCAAGAAGACTCCATACGAGCCGGTGCTGACGTTGGGACAAGTAGTTCATGCTTGGTGGGAGCGTTCTGGTAAGGGCCCCTTTATTCGTGCGGCTGACATCGAAGACCTTTGCTCTAGACTTCGCAACGCCTTTCCTAATATCGACGGGGAGGACGCATGAAGCGCATCGACTATTTCTGGCCGCGCACACTGGTGCAACTCACCGCAGTCGTGTTTTGGTTACAACTGACTATGGAAATGAGCGGGGTGATCACACGAAAGCCCGGATACGGCTGGGTGTTGTATGCGTGCGCGGGAGCGTTTGTGGCATCCGTGCTGTACTTTCTTACAGCGATGGTACTCAATGCGTGGCGCGACTTGGACGGTGACGCATGATCCGCTGCATAAAGCGATGGGTGAAGAGCGTGGCGTGCGTGATATTTGGACATAACTACCGCGTGCTGAGGCGCATGACTGCAACGCAGCGAAAGGTCGGTTGCGCCCGCTGCAAAGAAACGTGGGCCATGTGCGACGAAACCCGGTCGCTAGTAGCGTGGGACGGGGTGTTCGAGGAGATGTACAGGCCGCGCAAGGTTACACGCAGCCGCAGATTGCTATGATCCGCTCCGGTGACCGCATCCCCACCGGCACGGGCGCTAACCGCCGTCGCCTCAAGCGCGAGGAGGTGGACCTGTGACATCCCCAGTCCTAGAAACAAACATCGAACGTATCCTTCAGGATCATATCTTCCGAGAGATGGATCTTCTTGATGAGCGTGTTGCAGATCTGTATCTCCAGATCGAAGCATGCGAAGCTCGCAAACTCAAACTCCAGAGGATCGCAGATGCCGCAGAACTTCCGCGTCCAGTCCGCGTCACTCCATGATGTAGAAGTGTGGGAGTCTCTTCCCGAGGATGTTCGCGCTTCCATCATGAGGCTTCAATCAGAACTTCTTTACGAGGCATACGAACTTGGCAGACGCCACCAGAGAGAACACGCTCCAGAATATAATCTCAGACAGGTTTGCAACCGCGTCTTCTATCTGTACTACGGCGACGCATCTAGAAATTAACCACGCATCCTCTCAGCTTCACCAAACAATCGCAGCCTTGCTTCGTAAGGAAGCATCAGCTCTCTACGAACTGGGTATCTCCGAACTCAACCTCAAGTACAATGCTGATCCCACTCCGCGATAACATCCTCGTCGCAGCCTTGGATGATCCAGATACTTGGTATGGATCTTCCCTCATCGTGCGTCCCGAATCCACGAAGGATCGAAGCGATCAAGGAATCGTGAAGTCTGTTGGACCTGAGGTAAAGGATGTGCAAGTCGGAGATTATGTTGTGTTCAATCCGTACTCCGGCATGGTAGTGAACGATGCGGACGAGGGAAACAAGCTCATCATGCTAAAGGAAATTGCAGTCATTGCAATCGTCACTCCTCCTACGACGAAGATTCCGGGGCTCTTCCTTCTCATGGGAGATACATACGAGGAAGCTCCTGCCGAAGCAGCTATGCTCATCCTCCGCGATGCGTATCAACGCATGCCCCGCGTCATTGAGATGAAGCAGAAGTTTGAGCAGAGGTTCGGCGCATGACGCAAACATCCTTCGTCCTTGCGCTTCTTCTTCTTGCTCTCCTTTGGTTTGGTTTCATCTACTTCATCTCAAAGCCATGAACTCCGCCCGCATCTTCTCAGTTCCTACGAACCTCGCTGGCGAAGACATGACTCTCACGGATCAAGTCGTGTACTGCGCTCGCATCTCTAATCCAGAGTCTCAAGCAAAGGGACTCAACGGAGAGAGGCTCATCAACTATCTCATTGAACATAAGCATTGGTCCCCGTTCGAGATGGTCACGATTGTCATGGACATTACGACAACCCGTGACATTGCACGTCAGCTTCTCCGGCATCGTAGCTTCTCCTTCCAAGAGTTCTCGCAACGCTACGCCGCGCAGGATGCTCCGATGCACTACCGCGAGGCGCGCATGCAGGACAAGAACAATCGTCAGTCTTCGCTTCCTACGGAGGATCAGATGACTGAGAAGGGTTGGTATAGTATACAGAAAGCTGTGGAAAATATTACGCAAACATACTACGACGAAGCCCTAAACATGGGCATCGCAAAGGAAGTAGCTCGCGCCATCTTGCCCGAAGGCATGACGGAATCTCGGCTCTACGTCTCAGGTTCTCTGCGTAGCTGGATACACTACATCGAAGTCCGCACAGATCCTTCTACGCAGAAGGAACATCGCGACCTCGCAACGCGCTGCGCCGAAGCTATTGATCCTTTCTTCCCTTACATCTCTCGCTTTATCCAGATGTGAAGAAGAAGACTCTCGACATCCACGAAACTTTGATGCAGCTTGCTGCGCATTGGGCTGAGACGGATAACTTGATATACGAAGAAGGTAAGCGCATAGAATCTATGCTTGCAGAGCGTGAACAACTACTGGATAAGATAGCGCATCTAAAGCAACAGATCAGCAAGTTGGAAACGCAAGCTTCCGTCGCCCGCTCCTACGCGCAAACCCTCAAGAAACAACTCGATGAAATTAGTCTCCGACCGCCTCGTTCCACATGAAGGACCAGAAGACGCTGATCTCTTCTTCATAGGAGAATCTCCTTCTACGTCCGAAGATCTTGCGCAGCGTCAGATGCAAGGCAAGCATGGTGAGATGTTCGACATCGCATTGTCTTCGCTAGGCTTGACACGCGAACAAGTTCGTCTCGGCAACCTCATGAACTACCAGCCTGCGAAGAACGATCTTCGTAAGGCACACACGACATGGCAGTTCGAACAAGGATGCAAGGAACTCAAGTCCTACCTTGCAACCTGCAAACACAAGGTTCTCATTCCCATGGGAAACCGTGCGATGGACTTCCTGCTAGGCTTCGATGGAATCGAGAATCATCGCGGCTCTGTGTACAAGTATAAGAACATGTTCGTCGTGCCGACGATTCATCCTAGCCTCGTCACGTTTCAAGCTTCAAACGGACCAGCTTTCCTGAAGGACATCGAGAAGGCGCTGCACATTGCGAAGCATGGATGGACGGAGCCTAACTTCAACTTCATCGTGGACCCAGATGTATACCAACTGGAAGGCCTACTTCCGACGCTTCTCGCAGCGCCGCGCCTTTATGTTGACATCGAAACCAAGAAGTACACATCTTACATCCGATGCATTGGATTCGCATGGTCCGACCGAGATGCCGTCTGCATCTTCAACGACGGAAACTACGAGTCCAATCCTATCGGACCAAACTTCCGAAGAGTAGTCTCTTTGCTTCTAGAGTCAGACATTCCTAAGACTTTTCACAATGGAATGTTCGACACCATCATGCTAGAAGAGAATGGCTTCACGGTAAAGGGATGGGACTACGACACGATGGTAGCGCAGCATGTTCTACAGCCTGAGCTTCCCATCGGTCTTGATTATTGCACGTCCATGTATACGAACATCAACTACTACAAGGACGACGGAAAGGAATCCTCTGATCGCATCGACCGCACGAAGCTAGGCATCTACAACTGCAAGGATGTCGTAGCCACGGCGCAAGTTCAAGCAGGTCAACAGGCTGAGTTCGACGAGACGACTCGTACATACTACGAATACAAGATGAAGCAGATTCCTCTTGCCAAGCATTTCTCTAAGACTGGTATGCTTGTCGATGAGGCTCGTCGCGCTGAACTCAAGACTACGGTAGCCGACAAGCTGGACAGAGATTACATGGTCTTCATCGGCATCCAGAACATGTACAAGATAGAGCCCTTCAAGGTATCTCAGCATGCCAAGGTGAATGACTTCTTGTACGATAAGCTTGGTCTTCCTATCAAGACGACATCCGAAGGACGAGTTACTTCCGGCGAAGACTCCATCGTGTCTCTTCTATCCTTCACAGAGAAGAAGATTCAAGATCTCAAGACGGAAGCAGGTCGTCAACCTTGGCAAGTGAAGCTCGCTGCGCTGAAGCTTATCCTCCGCATCCGTGGAAACGAGAAGCTTATCTCTTCATACATCGACGTTGAGACTTCTCCGGATGGAAGAGTGCGCTCTTGGTATAAGTTCTGGGGCACGGAAACTGGACGCTGGAGCGCAGGATCTTGGTACGATAACACAGGCTTGAACGGACAAACCATTCCACGAGAGAGCGTATGAACGAAGCCGTGTACCATCCTCCGCATTACACGGAAGGGGTCATCGAATGTATCGACGCCATTGAGTCTTCTATGGACCCCGTTGCATTCAAGGGATTCCTGAAGGGTAACGCTATGAAGTATCTCTGGCGCTACGAGAAGAAGGGCAACGCGAACCAAGATCTTCAGAAGGCAATCTGGTATCTCTCTAAGCTAGAAGAATACACAGACGCTGAACCTCGTACTCCATGAAGAAGCTCGCTATTCGCTCCATGTATGTTGCTCCGAAGGGGAAGACGCTGTGTGCTTTCGATCTCTCTGCCGCAGAAGCTTGGGTCGTAGCGTACCTCGCTAACGATCCCAACATGAAGAGAGAACTTGCAGGAGGGGACATTCATTCCTTCTCTGCGACAGGCATCTTCGACATTCCCTTCGATGCCAACATCCCCGGCAAGAAGAAGTATGAAGGACTCATCTCCGAGGAGCAACGCTACGTCGGAAAGAAGATGAACCACGCCGGGAACTATCGTACTGGTCCATTCAAGATCGCGGAGTTCATCAACAAAGAAGGCATGATCTCCATCTCCGTTGCAGATGCGAAGCGATTCCACGCTAAGTGGCTCGGCACCTTCAATCTGCAAAACTGGTGGAGTGAGATCGACTATATCGCAAGCACGACGCGTACTATGCAAACAGTCTACGGATTCCGGCGCAAGTTCTGGGGAATCTATGGAGATGATTTGAAGAAAGAGATGACGGCCTTCGAACCACAAAGCACCGTCGCGGATCATATGCACGGAGCCATCCAACCTGAACTCGGCATACGCGGAGGAAACCTTGCGATTTATCAAGACATCGTATTACCTAGTAAGGGAGATATTGCTATTGTTAATACTGCTCATGACTCAGTTATGCTTGAAGTACCATCTCCTCTTGTTTCGGAAATTGTGGAACAAGTGGTTGGACTCCTCAAGCGTCCTCTTGTCATCAAAGGAGAAACGTTCACTATTCCAGTCGATGCGGAAGTAGGAGAGCGTTGGAAAGAGATGGAAAAGTGGAGAACATGATATATGTCAAAGCGTCGATGCGAAAACTGGCTCCTCACTTACCGAGACTACATTCTTCCTCGCACGGACGCTCCTGAATCTTACGTCTTCTGGTCTGGAATCTTTACTCTATCCTCTGCTGTTCGTCGCCGCATCTGGATTCCCAAGAAATATCTCGGCCTCTGGTCCTGCTATCCTTATCTCTATGTGATGTTCGTCGGTCCTCCGGGCGCAAGAAAGACCACAACAATCGACAACGGTTCCCGTGTCCTACTCGATCAAGTGGACGGCATCAAGTCTGGACCTTCCGTATTCACAAAGGAAGCAATCATCGAGAAGCTTCAGCAAGCAACCGATGCCTCTATGTATCTGGTTATCGGAGAGTTCTCAGACATCTTCCAGAAGGCCGGAAAGGATCGTGGTGGTATCTATGAGTTCTTCACTTCCATGTTTGATGGAAGTATGAACTACGAAGCAGCTACGAAGAGTCACGGCACAGCATTCCTAGAGAAGCCTTGCATCAACTTCTTCTCCGCTACAACTCCGGGTTGGATCACGGATAACATGCCGGAAGGAGTCATCACTGGAGGCTTCGCGTCTCGCGTGATCTTCGTGTATGAAGACGGTCCTCGTCTCAATAAGATGTTCTTCGATGATGTCGTCGGACCCTTCGCAGAGCTGGAGAAGGATCTCCTCCTTGACTTGATTCACATCTCCAAGGAGCTTGCAGGAGAGTTCTCCTTCTCGGACGAAGGACTCAAGGCCGCAAAGGAGTGGAGTGAGAAGTCTCATCCTCAGCATCTTCTGAAGAATGACAAGCTCGGCGGATACCTCAACAGAAAGAAAACCCATGTGGCGAAGCTCGCCCAGATACACAGCATTGCTACTAAGGATGAGCTTGTTATCACAGCAGAAGACTGGGCGTTCGGAGTTCACGCCATCGAAACCACGGAGCCGGGTCTTGAAAAGATCTTCACCGGTGTCGGTAAGAACCGCTATACAACAGAGATTGACAAGATTGTGGCATTCGTGCGAACGATGAACTTCTTCACGAAGAACGTCGTGCCTCGTTCCGAAGTGATCCGTTCCTTCATGCACAGCGCAGAACCTAGGATGCTGAACGATCTTCTTCAATTCGCAGTCGATGCAAAGATGCTCATGTGCAAGGAGAGATACGAGAAGGGTGATAAGGACTTCGACTTCTGGGTTCCTGAATTCCAAACGGAGGTTAAGGTATGAGGAAGGTTCTAGCGTTTACGATTGCAGTCTTCATTGGACTTCTCATCTTTCTGTACTGCATGGTAGAAGAGCCGGAGCCTCTAGAAAACGGAAACATAGCGAAGTGGAGCGAAGCGTAAAACGAAAAGCCCTCCCCCGGAGAAATCCAGAGGAGGGCCTTTTCATTTCTTGTAGCCTTGCATTGCTTCCTTTGCAACATCAATGCGAAGCCGGTACAACCTATCAAGCTCTTCGCGCTTCTCATCTACGCTCAGGAACTCGTTCATGCGAATCAAGTTGATCTGAGAGTTTAGGTTTCTCATGGAATCGAAGTAAGGCTCAAGCTGTGCAGCCTTAATCATGTCATCCTTGTACCGATCATAGATGTCTACGGCTCCTTCTGCTTGTCCGTTATTCACGGAATAGTTGAAGGAACGCATAGCCTTGCTGACCTTATCATACTCTTCATAGAAGTCTCCGACGTACTTACTTCCTGCCGTCGAAGCTTCGACTCTTCGAATGCCCGGAACACTAAGCAAAGGATTCGCCCGAGGCGGAACGCCCTTCCCTTCTCCGAGCTTGTAATCAATGTTCTGCACGATGTCATACGAAGTACCGATCAAGAAAGTGCGGAAGACTCTCTCCCACTTTCCAGCATCAATTCCACTAAGCTGCGCTAGCGCATTGCTAGCATTCAGCGTATTGGAAGGGCCAGCCATCTCAGGCACCAAGCCTTGCCGAGACTCCGGAGTAATATCAATAGATCCCAGAGATGCAGTATTAATGCTCTTTCCGGTAGCAAGGGAGATGCCAAGATTCCAAGTAAGAGGAACGAAGTTCGGCATCACAGACTGAACAGCGGCCTTGCCCACCTGTTCAAGCACATCGTTGTTTCCTGAATCCTTAAGCTCCTGTATGAGCATCTGGGGAAGCGTGACGAACAACACGCCCGCAGGGCCTTGAGGCTTAGGAATAGCAAGAAGCTCTGCGTCATCAAAAGGATTTCTGAGATATGTAAAGCGTCTTCCGCTTGGATCATTAGACATCTTCATGATGTCAGGATCATCCTTGCCGAGATAACTCAGAGCAAGCGTCGGAGCAACAAGCTGTCCACCGGTCCTTGCAAGGAAGAATCCAAGATTCTTCGGAGACTTAGCAAGAGAAGAAAGCTGCGCCGACGTTGCTTGAATTGGATAGTTCATGAAGCCGGTGTACTTTGCAAGAGAACCGAGAGCAGCACCGGTCCTTGCAGGATCACCGAGAATCGTATTATAGGTAGTAGCAAGCTCAGAGATTGGACGATCCCTATTCCGAAGAGCAAGCCCTGCACGAGATGCGTTGGAAAGATTCCCCGCAAACTCGACCATTGCCTGCTTCGGATTCATGATGCGAAGCTTGATGCCGCTTGCCTTCGCGGAGCGGAACAAGTCATCTGCGCTGCGTCCTGCTTCCTCGGCCATCGGATTTGCATAGCGAGAGCCAAGCCCGCCAGCGTGTCCGACAAGATCTCGGATGAATGGATCTCCGCGATATAAAGCAAAGAAGCCCTTCACCGGATCAATCAAGGCGTTGAACTTCAAGCCCCGAGCCGAAGCGTTGACTGCAATTTCCGCTGCGTCCAGAGGAACGCCGAAGCCAAACAAGTCACGATAGATAGAATAGATATTTGTCGCAGCCTTTTCGAC
>Ga0208598_1000323_pt1 | contig 13756 bp, 14 predicted proteins | sample LakMenEpi22Jun12_FD_150726 | JGI IMG/M metagenome (GOLD analysis project Ga0208598, IMG submission 150726) | Freshwater microbial communities from Lake Mendota, WI - 22JUN2012 deep hole epilimnion (SPAdes) | ecosystem: Environmental > Aquatic > Freshwater > Lake > Epilimnion/Euphotic zone ... | reverse complement strand
ATGGGATTCAATCAAAACAGTCTTCTCTATTTCGCATCCATGCCGATGTCACTGAAGCGCAAGCTGGGTTTCTGTTGTGCGGGGCTGGTGGTCAGTGGCCTGTTCTGCTCTTCATCCCAGGCCGATACGGTGGCCCGCGCCAATGGACGCTGTGTTCTCAAGGACGAGGGCTATGAGGCCTTCAATGGCTACTGCACCGTGAAGCAGAAACAGAACGGACCCACAACGATTTTTGTGGTGGATTTGGAGAATGGCCCTCGCTTCCGCTTCTCCGGCCCCAGCCGCCAACAGCTGCATGTCGAAACCCCCGAGGGCCTGCAACAGAACGTGCTGTTTCAAGATCAGGGCACCAAAGGAGTGTTCACCTGGAATGATGGCAACAGCACCCACCGTCTGTCGGTGAAGACCGATACGGTGACCAATCCGGATGCCCAGTTTGACGACCACCCCAGCACGGCCACCGGTTCGGATGTGGCCGGCGCCGCAGTGGGGGCTCTGATCGGTGCCCTGCTCACCGGAGGCAGGCCCGCCAGTGGGATCTCAGGGTCGGTGGGGCAGCCGGTGGCTGAGTTGCAAAGTCTGATTGGAGGGGACCCGGGCTATGTGGAAAGCCGCCTGACGGCCTCAGGCTTCACCTATATCCGCACCAGCTCAAGGGAGAATGGGACGGATTCGTTCTGGAAGCGCGGCGGCAGTTGCGTGGTCGTGCGCAGCGTCTTCAATCGCTACCAGTCCTTCACCTACGCCAATCCCTCCAACTGCAACTGACGGCGTTTCACTTTGCTGCGGGGCTGGCCACACGGATGGTGTTGCGGTCTGGCCCCTGCTCCTCAAGCGTGAAGCTGTGGTGGCCGCTCATCAGCCAGAGCCTGCCCTGCTCATCGCGCATGGGCCGCCGGTCGGTGGTGGGAGCGCCAGCGGGGGTGAAGCGGAAGATGGCGCTGCCGCTGAAGGTGATCTCAAAGCCCTCCTTCCCCCAGGGCTTCACCGTGCAGGTCTGTTGTGACGTGTTCATCCAGCAGGTGAGCTGTTCGGCGGTGCGGCCAGGCAGGGCAGACAAGCTGGTCAGGCTTGCCGCGGCAACACACAGGAAAAGACGTGATCGGATAGGCATCAGTCCGCCTTCCCGGTGAGGTCCTCAATGGCATCACCCACCGATTCCGCGGCATGTTGCACCTTGTCTTTGAGAGCGCCTGCCGCATCCATCAAGTGGGCCTGCACTTGTTTGGCCTGACCCTTGGCTTTCATCTGGTCGTCACCGGTGAGGTCACCGGCAGCGGCCTCAAGGCGGCCTTCGGCGTCCATGGCTGTGGCCTTGATCTTGTCTTCGAGACTCATGACCAACCTGGCAATGGGAAAAGAGAGGAAAGGCAACACCTCACCTCTTGTCGAAGAGTAGTCCTCGGTTGGCGATCAGGCCCGTTTCAGAACGCGCAACACCACCAGCAGGATCACGGCGCCAAGGGTGGCCACCAGGATGCTGCCCAAGAGCCCACCGCCTGCCGCGCCAGCGAGGCCACTGAAGAGCAGGCCGCCGATCAACGCGCCGATGATCCCCACCACCAGATCGCCAATCAGGCCAAAGCCGCCGCCTTTCACCAGCACTCCCGCCAACCAGCCGGCGATCACGCCAACAAGGAGAAACCAGAGAACATTCATCGCATCACTCCTGAAATTGTGCCAGTGGAAACACAGTCAACCTAGGGATATCCGTCGGTTCCGACTAGTAAGGTTGGGAACTGTCGCAATCAATCGGCGCCCAAAAGGCCAAGACAACCGCCAGGGTATGCAACACCATCCAGGTGATTCTTTTTTATGGCCTTCCCCATTCCAGATGGCGGATCAGCAGGTTGCTATTGCGCTGCACAACGGTCACCGTCACGGCCTCCGCAAAGCCCACACCTGTTAACGCCACGTAAACGCTCGCGACATCGCCAGGTTGCTTGTCCGGCCAGTCCTCCACAATGCCTTCCTCCATCACCTGCACCTCTTGAATCCCCCCTGGGGCTTGGGCCGTCATGGTGGCTATCGCCGTCTTCAGGCTTTCGGGGGTGGATGTGGCCTGCGCTTCGGGCGTCAGCAGCGTGAAGGCGGCTGGATAGTTCCCTGCGGCGATCAATTCACCGAACTGTTGAGCCACGTCTCTGAAGGTTGCCATGAAGGTGGGTTGTGGCGTCATCGTCCTTCATCATGGTTGTGTTGCTCCTTAAGTTTCCATGCGCTCCCCCCTTCCCATCCTGTTGCTGCTGGGTGCCTTGGTTCCCCTGCTGCCCCAGCGGGCGCATGCCGCCGAGCTCTGTTCGGAGACGTTGAGCACCGCGGCGCAAACCCAATGCCTGTTGGCTGCCCTGAAGGACCGCGATCGGGAGTTGGACCAGGCCCTGGCCAGGGTGGCCCAGGAGGCCCAACAGGTGCCCGGGCCCACCTTCCAAACCCTTTGGCGCGAGAACCTGAAGGGTTTCTATCGCACCACTGTTGATCCGCGCCAACAGGCGGAGGCGTTCCGTGCCCAGCGACGAGCGGTCTGCGCCTATGCCAAATCGGTGGGCTTCCAAGGCACTGGTTATGGCATTAGCACCACGCGCTGCGAACTGGCCCTCACCCAAGCACTGCTGCAGGAGCTGCGGCCGTGATTCGCCCCCTGGGGCTCCTTTCGCTGCTGTCGCTGGGTGGTGCGAATGTCGGCAGAACGCAAGTTGTCTGTAGCTGCACATACGTCCTGGGCTCCCCAGGCGCTGCTGCCGTATGAGGTTTCCATGGCAATCAGCGTTTGAATGACATTCTTGGTTCATGCGCTGGATGTTAGGCAGTATGGTTTTTAAGATTTTGTGTGATTTCATCATGTTGAAAGCATCCGTAGCGATTCGGACCCTGCTTGTATGCTCATTCACCGCGATCACACCAGTTTCGGCGGCGATATTCGATGTTACTAATAGCTATTGGGGCGACAGTACCTCTGCCGGCTCCTTTGCCTGGGCCATTCATCAGGCCAACATCACGCCAGGTCATGACACCATTGGGTTGTTGACCAACGTCAGCATTGATATAGCAAGCCCCCTCACCCCATTTCGTCTTGCCGATATCACCGACCCCGCAGGCCTCCTGATCCAAGGCAACGGTCATTCTTTGACGGGAAATCCATCTTTTATCACCCCAAGCGGTGTCGTTGTCACAAAAACCAACCCCCAAGCCTTCAGATCTGGAGACGTGCAAATAGCGCCTACCTATTCATTTGCGAAAGTTGATGATAACGTCTCTGATGTCGTGATCAGAAACCTCAATGTTGACGGACTAAATTCTTTTTTGAATATAGGCAAGGGTTCTACGGTTACCGTTGAGAATTCCATTTTCAGCCATATGGGTGACTTTGGCCAACGCCCGGCCCCAGTATTTGAAGCCTTTGATGATTCCATCCTCAACCTGAAACGGGTAGCACTGAATCATATCAATAACTTCCAAAGGCCTATTGTCGGTAGTGAGTATATTTGGTTTCCGGTTATTGCGGGCGTGAATTCTACCCTCAACATGGTGAATAGCACCTTAGATACATTTGTCTCATCGACGGCCGGTGCGATGACTTGGGATGGAGGTACGGCAAATATTGTGTCTTCGGTGATTCTCGGTCAAGGTCTGTCGGTCATTGACTACACGAAAGAGGGGGTTCTCAATCTGGTCAATAGTGTGTTTCGACCCTATGACCATTCAGCCACAGCGCGCATTCAGGCCTATAACGGAGGCGTGGCTAATCTAATCGCGTCAACCATTCAGTTTGACGGATCAGGCACCCTGGACGTTCCAATCGACAGTTCTCATCCTCTCCTTGGCTGTCCCAATAACTACAAATGCAGTGGAGCGCCTCTGCAGGCCTTCAATCAAGGAGTGATCAACCTCGCCTCCACTGCCGTGTCGGTGATCAACACCGATCTTTTCAGAGTCGATCATCCCTATTCAGCCACCTACAAAGGCACTGTCGGCGCCCTTACTGCTGATGGCCTGACGTTTGTGCAACCGGTCGCCAATCAGGATTCCGCTGCCCTGATGAGCCTTTTTCGACAGCCCAGTCTGCTCACATCTGGCATGCCCTACCAGCTGAATACAACTTTCCTAGTGCCTCATTATCTTCGGTGGCCTGCCGGAGCCGATCCGCTCGTTACTGGGCCTCTACTCAACGTCGTTCCCGATGCTGATGGCGGCATCAACCAGCTCATCAATCCAATTGATGGAAGCGCGATCACTAGCGATGTGTTCGGTAATCCACGCACCTCCAACGGCCTGCGAGATGTTGGGGCCGTACAACATTCGGTTCCAGGTCCACTCCCCCTGTTGGGAGTTGGCTCTGCTTTTGGCTGGAGCCGCCGTTTACGGCGACGTCTGGGGAAGCGTTCCTATCTACATCAATCTGCCACCAGCATCACAAACAGCTGAAAGCCGGTGGCCTTGCCCCCTGAACCGCAGCCTCCCTGGCTGGCCACCAGAGCACACCAGGCCAGGCCGCGTCCAACGGCGGACCGACCGCAACTCCCCTGCACCTGCCACCTTGAAGCGCCTGTTTCCCCACCTCGCCGCCGCCGGCCTGCTTCTGGCCACCGCTCTGCCCGGAATCGCCTGGGCCGGTGCCGCCTTTCACCAGATCCTGACGCAGCAGGGGATCAGCTTCCAGGTGCACAGCAGCGGCGAGGGTTCCTTGCAGCAACTGACGATCACCACCACCGGCGCCAGACCGCCGATCAAGCCGATCCATCAGACGGTCAACGGCCGGGTTGTGGGAGCCAAAGTGGCTGACCTCAACGGCAACGGGACCCCCGAGATCTACGTGTTTGTGCAAGGTGCCGGCAGCGGCAGCTATGGCGAGCTGGTGGGCTATGCCGTCATCAAGGGCAGCGATCTCTCGCCGATCTACTTGGAGGAACTGACAGGTTCCACGGCCCAGGGCTACCGGGGCCATGATCAGTTCGAGGTGGTGGAAGGTTGCCTGGTGAGGCGGTTTCCGACCTACAAGCCAGCGGACACCAATGCCAAGGCCACCGGCGGTGAGCGGCAGATCTGCTACAAGCTCCAACAAGGCGAAGCAGGCTGGATTCTGCGCCCCACCAGCGTGCTCAACTTCTGAGGCGGCACCACCCTCCATGCCCTCGAAGGGCCCCACCCAGCCTCCGGCCCTGACCCACCTGGCGGTGGCGGGATACCGCTCCCTCCAGCAGCTCACCCTGCCGCTGGGGGGGCTCACCCTGGTGTGCGGCGCCAACGGCTGCGGCAAGAGCAACCTCTACCGCTCCCTGGGCCTGATCGCGGCTGCCGCCCGCGGGGATCTGGTGGCGGCCCTGGCGGCCGAAGGGGGCCTGCCGGCGGTGTTCTGGGCGGGGCCTGCGCGCACCACGGCGGCCATGGGGCGTGGCGAGATCCCGGTGCAGGGGAGCGTGCGGCGGGAAGCGGCCCGCCTGCGGCTTGGTCTTGCCGGCGAAACCCTCTCCTATGCCATCGAGCTGGGCTACCGGGCCGACGATCTGGGCAGCGCCTTTGTGCTTGATCCGGAGATCAAGCGGGAGTGGATCTGGGCCGGGGGACCCTTCCACCCCCGCAGCCTGCTGGTGCAACGCATGGGCCCGGTGGTGGAGCGCGCGGGCGATGGGCGAGGCCGCAGCCATCCCCTGGCCTTGGAGGTGTCGCCCCACGAAAGCCTGTTCACCGCCGTGTCCGATCCGCTGGAGGCGCCGGAGGTGTTTCAGCTGCGGCGCATGATCGAAAGCTGGCGCTTCTACGACAGCTTCCGTACCGACCGGCTGGCCCCGGCGCGCACGGGTCGGCTGGCCACCCGCACCCCTTCGCTGGCCGCCGATGGGGGCGATCTGGCGGCGGCGGTGCAGACGATCTGCGAGATCGGCGACAAAGAGGGCCTGCAGGCCGCCATCGCCGACGCCTTCCCGGGCTGTCGGCTGGGGGTGGACATCAGCCAACCGATCTTTCGGCTCCAGCTTCACCAACCGGGTTTGCTGCGCCCCCTGGAGGCGGCGGAGCTCTCCGATGGCACCCTGCGCTATGTGTTGCTGGCAGCGGCCCTGTTCAGCCCCCGGCTGCCGCCCCTGCTGGTGCTCAACGAACCGGAAAATAGCCTCCACCCCGATCTGCTGGCACCCCTGGCCCGGCTGATCACCGCGGCTGCCGAGCGCACCCAGGTGTGGGTAGTGGCCCACGCCGAAGCCCTGATCCAGGCCCTGGAGCAGACCCCCGGCGGCCAGGTGCTGCGGCTGGAGCGGGAGCTGGGCGCAACGGTGCTGCCGGGGCAGACGGTGTTGGAGCGGGCGGCGTGGCGCTGGCCGGAGTAATCCATCTCGGGACATGCTTCAACCCAGACACCAAAAAACCCCGGGTGCCGGGGTTCTGGATGCCTGATTGGCGCAGTTCTGGAAGTGTGGAAAAGGACGCCCAGTCCCCAATCAGCCGAGGCCGATCTGGGAGAGGATGCCTTGGCCGGTCAGGAGTTCGGTGGCCAGGCCGATCACGAAGCCCATCATGGCCAGACGGCCGTTCCAGGTTTCAGCAAAGGTCACAAAGCCGAAGCGGGAAGAAGAATCAGACATGAGTCTTTGAGCGGGTTGGGATGACTGTAACACAGTGTGAAGACATGGGGCGACCGTGGTCCTCTTTTTGCTAAATGGCAGTCGCCTGGACTTCGTCTGCGCCGCGGTCTGTTCCTCGGAGCATTCCATGTGTCCTGGGACACCTGGGGTTGAGAGCCCCGAGATGAATCCTTGAAAGTGTTGTATGTCGGCGTTTAGAAGGCTTTGTTGAGCCGAACTGGCAAGCGCCTGACCGCTCGCAAAAGGCGGCTGTGGAAAATCCGCAGGGTGACCCTTCAGGTGGTCATGCTCTGCATCATCAAGATGGTGGCCCACACAGCGGGGCTGGATCTGATCACGATCACTCCGCTGTTTTCGGCCACGGTGGCTTCGACGGTGTTCCTGCTGGGTTTCCTCTTGAGTGGGGTGCTGACCGACTACAAGGAAAGTGAGAAAATTCCAGGCGAGATGGCGACTGCCTTGGAGTCTCTGAGTTTGGAGATCCGAGCGATTACCACTTACCATCCCAATGCCAGTGTTGATCGCGCATTGGTGTCTGTCTGCGAGCTTGGGGAAGCACTTCTCGACTGGCTTCGGGAGGGATTGAATACGGAGCAATTGCTAGGAACCTACAGACGTGTCCATGGGGACGTGGTGCGCGCTGCCGTTCAATTGAGGGGAGATGGCTCCACCCTCCGGGGGAGGCTGATGCAGGATCTGTCGGTTCTGCTTCAGAGAATCAACAGGGTCAAGACGATCCGCGACACCAAGTTTGTCCCCCTTGTTTATTGGATGGCTGACATTGCCGCCATTCTCTTGTTTGCCGGTTTGGTCATGGCAAAAACAGCAAATTTGGCAGAGTCGGTCTTTTTCCTGGCGGTGATCTCCTTTATCATTATTCTTTTGCTTTGTTTGATTGATGATATCGATAACCCTTTTGGCCTGGGTCATCCAGATTCCGCTGAGAACGTCTCCATCGATCTGCTGGAACAGGCTGTCCACCGCTTGAAGTCCTCCCTGTCCGGAGAGAGGACCTGATCAGGCTCCGCACCACTCCTTTTGCGACCATGGCTGATAACTGCCTGATCCGGACGTGACTGAGGTGCTCCCCAAGACCTACGACCCGGCCGGCACCGAAGCCCGCTGGCAGGCCGCCTGGGAAGCCGCCGGCGCCTTCCACCCCGATCCTGCGGCCCCGGGCGACCCCTTCTCCGTGGTGATCCCGCCGCCGAATGTGACCGGCAGCCTGCACATGGGCCATGCCTTCAACACGGCCCTGATCGACACGGTGGTGCGCTTCCAGCGCCTTCGCGGCAGAAACGTGCTCTGCCTTCCCGGCACCGATCACGCCTCCATCGCCGTGCAGACCATCCTCGAGAAACAGATCAAGGCCGAGGGCGGTAGCAAGGAGGATCTCGGCCGCGATGCCTTCCTGGAGCGGGCCTGGGCCTGGAAGGGAGAGAGCGGCGGCACGATCGTGGGCCAGCTGCGCCGCCTGGGCTACTCGGTGGATTGGCAGCGGGAGCGCTTCACCCTGGATCCGGGCCTCAACCGGGCTGTGGTGGAGGCCTTTGTGCGCCTGCACGAGCAGGGGCTGATCTACCGGGGCGAATATCTGGTGAACTGGTGCCCGGCCTCCGGCTCGGCGGTGAGTGATCTGGAGGTGGAGATGAAGGAGGTGGAGGGCCACCTGTGGCACCTCCGCTATCCCCTGGCCGACGGCACCGACCACCTGGTGGTGGCCACCACTCGTCCGGAAACCATGCTCGGCGATACGGCCGTGGCCGTGAATCCCACCGACCCCCGCTACGCCCACCTGGTGGGTCGCACCATCGAGCTGCCCCTGGTAGGGCGCCGCATCCCGATCGTGGCCGATGAGCACGTGGATCCGGCCTTTGGCACCGGCTGCGTGAAGGTCACCCCCGCCCACGACCCCAACGACTTCGCCATCGGGCAGCGCCATGGGCTGCCCCAGCTCACGGTGATGGCCAAGGACGGCACGATGAACGAAGCCGCCGGGCGGTTTGCCGGGCTGGATCGCTTTGAGGCCCGCAAAGCCGTGGTGGCGGCCATGGAAGCCGAGGGGCTGCTGGTGAAAACCGAGCCCCACCGCCACAGCGTGCCCTTTTCCGATCGGGGCAAGGTGCCGGTGGAGCCCCTGCTCTCCACCCAATGGTTCGTGCGCACCGAACCCCTGGCGGCCCACTGCCGCGGCGCCCTGGAGCGGGGCGAGCCCCGCTTTGTGCCGGAGCGCTGGAGCAAGGTGTATCGCGACTGGCTCACCGACATCCGGGATTGGTGCATCAGCCGCCAGCTCTGGTGGGGGCACCGCATCCCCGCCTGGTTTGTGGTGAGCGAAACCGGTGGCGTGATCACGGAGGCCACCCCCTATGTGGTGGCGCGCGATGAGGCCGAGGCCCGGGCCAGGGCAGAAGTGGCCCATGGCGCGGCCCACGCGGCGGCGGGCCGGGAGCTGGTGCTGGAGCAGGATCCCGACGTGCTCGACACCTGGTTTTCCAGTGGCCTCTGGCCCTTCTCCACCCTGGGCTGGCCCGGGGAGAACGGCGCCGATGGCCCAACCGGATCCCTCGTGCCCCCCGATCTGGCCCGTTGGTATCCCACCAGCGTTCTGGTGACAGGCTTCGACATCATTTTCTTCTGGGTGGCGCGGATGACGATGCTGGCCGGCGCCTTTTTGCCGGAGCTCGGCCCGCCCTTCCGTGATGTGTACATCCACGGCCTGGTGCGCGATGAAAACAACCGCAAGATGAGCAAATCGGCGGGCAATGGCATCGACCCTTTGCGGTTGATCGAGCGCTATGGCGCCGATGCCCTGCGCTTTGCCCTGGTGCGTGAGGTGGCGGGTGCCGGCCAGGACATCCGCCTCGATTACGACCGCGCCTCCGACACCTCCGCCACGGTGGAGGCCTCTCGCAATTTTGCCAACAAGCTCTTCAATGCCACCCGTTTCGCCCTGATGAATCTGGGCGGCGAGACGCCGGCGAGCCTGGGGGCGCCTGACCCGGCGGCCCTGCAGCTGGCCGATCGCTGGATCCTCTCCCGGCTCGCTCGGGTGAATGCAGACACCGCCGAGCGCTACGGCAGCTATGGCCTGGGCGAGGCCGCCAAAGGCCTCTATGAATTTGCCTGGAACGAGGTGTGCGACTGGTATGTGGAGCTGATCAAGCGGCGCCTCCAGGTGCCGGCCGAGCAGCGCACGGCGCGGCAGGTGCTTGCCAAGGTGCTCAGCGAGCTGCTGGTGATGCTCCATCCCCTGCTGCCCCATCTCAGCGAGGAGCTCTGGCATGGGCTCACGGGCGCGCCAATGGAGACGTTTCTGGCACTCCAGCCCTGGCCGGCCATCGACGAAGGGGCTTTGGATGCCGAGCTGGAGGAGGCGTTTGCGGAGTTGATCGAGGCGATCCGGGTGGTGCGCAACCTGCGCGCCGTAGCGGGCCTCAAGCCCGCCCAGCCGGCGCCGGTGCAGTTCATCACCGGCCGCGGGCCCCTCAGCGCCCTGCTGCGCCAGGCCACCGCTGACATCACGGCCCTCACCCGGGCCGCCTCTGTCGATGTCCTCGATCCGGCCGCCGCCGAAGCGTCCCGCACCAGCTCCACCCCCCAGCCGGCCCTGGCGGGGGTGAGCGGCGAGCTGCAGGTGCTGCTGCCTCTTGAGGGGCTGGTGGATCTCGATGCCCTGCGGGGGCGTCTGCAGAAGGATCTGGCCAAGGCCGAGAAGGAGATCGCGGGCCTCTCCGGCCGCCTGGCCAATCCCAACTTCGCCGGCAAGGCGCCGCCGGAGGTGGTGGCCGAGTGCCGATCCAACCTCGCCGATGCGGAAGCCCAGGCGGAGCTGGCCCGCCGGCGGCTCCTGGAGCTGGGATAGGAACTAAGCAGCTCTCATGAGGGGTTGGACGTTCTGTCGCGGCAGAGCATGGTCTGTGCGCCAAAACCGCGTCAACTCGGCATAGATATCCTCGTCGGATTCATGTAGACAAATAATGTCGTAGTTGTTGATTCTTGGTAGGTTGGATTTGTGTATGTTGTACTGGTAGCGGTTGAGGTCTTTAACAGCATCAACGGAGTCTGTGGAAAGAATATGGAAGCCGGGGTCATCCCAGGCCACAAAATAGTGGTAGCCAATGTTTGAAAGGCTGTCGTAAAGGTTGCCGAATCGTTTCAGGTCAATGTCATTGCGAAGCTGGTTTTCAAAAAGAATGGCAGGTCTTTGCTGCTCCAGCCAGGGAAGAGCGGCATTCAGGATGCTGCACTCGAATCCATCTGTATCGATCTTGATGAAGCGGGTGTTTTCATCAGCGATTTCTGAAAGAGGCAGCGTTGGAGTGGTCAGTTCTTTTTGTTCAATGCCCTTGAAATAGGCAGTTCCTCCCCAGTGCCGCAACTCGCCCTGAATCACTTTGCCATCTGAAACCATGGCCTTGATAGGCACAATCGCATTCGGGAAGAGATGCAGATTCTTCTCTAAAAACTTGTAGTAATAGTCACTCCCCTCAACCAGGATCAGTTTGTTGGAAACATGGCTGGCAATAATGGCCGCCGTATCTCCGATGTTTGCGCCGATGTCGACGATGCTTGCATCGTGGTACTTGTCGCAGATGATCTTGGCGCTGATTCCAATGCACAGATCCCGGTAGGGTCCTATTTTCTGAAGCTCAAACAGGAGGTGGGACTCTGGGGAAAGTAAATCAAAATTGCCACAACGGAGGGTGGCTGTCTTCTGTGCAAAGAAGCGCCTCTGCTGTTCGCGTGGGTCCTCTTCTGCAGCCCGGGTCCGCAGGAGGAAAGGAATAATCGCTCTGATGGATTGTTTGACGCCCTGGAGCATGATTCGGAGTCCAAGCCGTGCAGATCACCGCAAATTACCGGCCTTTTCAGCAGTGTCCATCCCTCGTCCGACCTGGGGTTGGGATTGTGCATCCCTCAGCTCCCTGGCCCGGGCCAGCAGCGCCCGCTCACTGGGATGCCGCAAGCGCGTCGCCCAACCAGCCCGCTCCAGCCCCTTGATGCACACAAAGGTGGGATCGGGCAGCCACACCACCTTCCCCTCCTCCACCGTGATGCCCTGGCGCACCGACCCCTGGAAGGCGTGGTGCAGGTTGTGCCAACCCTCTCCCAGGGTGATCAGGGCCACCCAGCCGTTGTTGCGACTGGCGTCCTGGGTGGCAAAGGGCTGGGTGCCGAAGAGGTGGGCAATGGAATTCACGCTTGCCACCCCGTGAAACAGCACGGTGGTGCTCAGGCAGTAAGCCCCCAGCCATTCCGCCCCCCCCAGCCACCAGGACAGCCAGGCCAGACCCAGGGCCGGCACGACATGGAGCCGATCAATCAGCCGCAATACCGGATCCGCTTCCACATCCGCCGGCAGGCTGTCCGGATGGAACGTCGGGCCGAGCAGCCAGCCCACCTGGGAGCGCCAGAACCCTTGCCAACCGCTCCGTGGCTGCAGTGGGGTGTGGGGATCGGCGGCCGTGTCCACATGGCGATGGTGCTGGCGGTGGTGGGCGGTCCACCAGCTGGGGCCCATCTGGCCCGCCGATGCGGCCACCAGGGAGCCCAGCCACCACACCGGCCGCGGGGCCTGGTAGCTGCTATGGGCGATCAGCCGGTGGTAGATGGCCGTGGTGGCCAGCATGCGCAGCAGGTAGAGGGCCAGCGCCCACAGCGCCGCAGCCGGCCCCAGGCCGGTGAATAACAGAATCCCACAGCCCAGGTGGGCCAGCAGGATGAACACCGGACCGAGACCGTGCAGTACACGGCGCCCGAGCTGGGGATGCCGCAGTTGGTGGAAAGGACGGCTCAGAACCTGGCCTCAAAAAGCAATCCTATCGGTTTGACACCCTGCGATGTGCAGGATGAATTGCCGTAGGCAAGCATCAGCAGTTCCTTCAACCGATCTCAAAGACGCCGTTGGTGAGGGCAGGGAAGGGGGTGCCGGTGGCGCCGCCCCACAGTTGGGCAAAGGCGCCCCCTGCGGTTTCGGAGGGGGCGAAGCCAGCGGCGCTGCCGTTGGGGTTGTAGAAGAGGCGGCCCGTGGCGCTGTTGTACACAATCGGCGCCGTGCTGGTGGCCGCCAGGGCATCCGTGCTCACGGTGGCAAACGTGGTGGCGGCCAGGGTGGTGCCGGCCGGCAGGGCCGTGAAGGTGGTGCGGGCGAGGCGGATGCGATCCAGGGCGGTGGCGTTGAAATCCACGATGGTGTCCACCCCCAGCTGGGTGGTGTTGAAGGTGGCGCCGGAGTTGAAGAGAAACCGGTCCGCCTCGCTGCCCCCGATCAGAAAGTCGTCTCCGGTCTGTCCATTCAGTGTGTCGGCCCCGGGCCCACCGGCCAGCCAGTCGTTGCCATCGCCTCCACTGGCCGAGTCGGCACCAGCCAGCCCATTGAAGGCGTCTGCCAGGGCCGAACCGGTAAAGGCATCTGCTCCGATAGTGCCGGTGCGCATCGCATCCAAAGCAATGGTTCCAAGCTCCACGCTGGCGCTAGCGCTGCCGGTGTTGTCACCGAGGAAGAGGAAATTGGGAATGACGTAAGGGTTGTAGGGGACGCGAGGATCCTTTGCCGCCAGGTTGTAACTCTGCACTGAGCCGGAGAGCAACAGGCGATTGCCCCCCAGGAGGTAATAGACATTGTCAAGAATGCGCAGGCTATAGGTGGTGGCCAAGGTGGTGTCCACCCCGTGTAGGCGCTCAGCCACGGTTTGAAAGGGAGTGGCGCCCCCCGTTTGGCTAAAGATGCTATTGGTCCAAAATCCCAGCTCAATCCCCTGGGGTGTTGACGTTCGATCCAGGAGAGTCACCGAGAAACCGGCCCGGTTGGGGACGGAATGGGTTTCGCTGATCACCCGGAGCCCAAAGTCGAGGTTGAAACCTACGCTTCGATCCAGCTGGGGGAAGGAAGTGTTCACCAGCGAGGCGGCTGTGTTGGTGTTGCTGTAGCCGGCCAGATCGTTCACCAGGGCGGTGGAATTGAAGGTGGTGCCGTTGAAGGAGCGGGTCTGCGTGCCTGTGAGGCCTGTGCCGAAGGCCAGCCAGCCCTGCTGGCTGGGCAGGGAGGTGGCGGAGGCGTTGTAGAGGGTGACTGGAGGGGGAACAAGCTGCTGGATCCCAATGGAGCCATCGGCAGTGAGATCGGCGTTAAGGCTGGATTCAGCGGCAAAGACTTCAGCTAGGGAGAGGAACGC
>Ga0208598_1000318_pt1 | contig 13873 bp, 14 predicted proteins | sample LakMenEpi22Jun12_FD_150726 | JGI IMG/M metagenome (GOLD analysis project Ga0208598, IMG submission 150726) | Freshwater microbial communities from Lake Mendota, WI - 22JUN2012 deep hole epilimnion (SPAdes) | ecosystem: Environmental > Aquatic > Freshwater > Lake > Epilimnion/Euphotic zone ... | reverse complement strand
TTGAGCGCCCGCGGCTCAGGCGAATTCGCCGTATTCCTCGAGCAGGGCGATCACGTCTCGGGCTTGTCGGGTGTGGAAGGCGGAGGGGTCGAGCTGGTGGCGGAGCTGAACAAGATCGCATCGAGCTTGGCGTTGAGCTCGGCGAGCCGCGCGTTCTCGCTCCTCAGCTGCTTCATCCTCTGCTCGTGCTGCATCATTCGCTGCTCGTGCGCGATCTGCCGCTGCTCGTCTTCTCTCCTGAGCTGCTCGCTCTCGTTCTGCAGTTGCTGCTGCCTCCGATTGAACTCGATCTCTCTCAGCTCGTAGTCGACGACGGGTCGCCAGTTGAGCATCGCCAAACAGCGCCGGAACCAGGGCAAAGAGGAGTAGTACTCCGATTTGCTGATCAAGGGTGACGGTGCCAGCGAAGGGGATGTGGACACGACTGTACGACGAGAAAAGGGTGATCAGCGCCAGCAGGCCGCCCAGGATGAGGGCGATCCAGCCCTAGATGTCGAAGACCAAAACCCTACCCAAACACGCCACAGATGGTGTGCTCGAAGAAGCCTGGATGGACACTGCCCGGAAGGACGTTCAGGCCGGTGGAGGTGCCTATAAAGGATCGGGTCTGGGGTTATCGGCTGGGGCGTGGCTGCCAATCGAAGAGAAAGAGGTGAGCCTAGCCGGTAAAGATGCCAGCAACTAAGATGCCATGAATCCAATCACCTAAATAAAGGCCATAATTATCGGGCGTCAAGCTTTTCGTATACATTATAAGATTCACCTAAAACATTTAATTCTTTTTCTGATTTGCGGTAGCCACTACTTGGATCGTCAAGAGGACCCGAAAGAGCCGAGCTTCTACCAATAACAACGACATCAAGATCTTGCTTCTTGATTAGAGCAAATCTTCTGCCAGCATCCATGCCTTGCTCAATGACAAATCCATTGTCGATAACTTGTATATTTTTATCTGGCAGAAGTTGATGAGCTGCAAGCCAAAACACAGGAGGCCCTGCCAACCCATTCTTAATGGTACCTGAAATAGACCCTATGGCTTCATAAACCTGATCATACTTATTCGTTGCAAGCCTTGAGTGAACCAATTTAGCGTAAGACGCGAGCAATACAAAGTTAAAGAGAATAATTAATATTAAAAAGAAGCGCGTAAACGGCAGCGCTAGAGATTCAACCCCTTTATGCTTGCCTATCCAATCGAGAAGAATGGGCGTCACGATAATAGTAATTGGATAGAAAATGTAAAATCTGCTTGTCCCAAGACCAAACTTGTATATTATTAAAATGATTTGCAGGCTTAATGATGCAATCCCTAAGAACAACCAGCTCTCAATGGGAACCGAGGTTGACACACCCAAGGATACAGTTGAAAGATGAGGAGATACAGGCCGATTTTGATTGTTTAATTTAACTTTATCACACACTAACAATGCCGCACAGATCAAGGCAGCTGTATAAGCAAGAATGTGAAAGATTAAAAAAGATCCGCCTATTTTAGAAAATCGTTGAGCATCAAACCTATTGTCGACAAAAAGAGAAGATATAGTTCTAACCCAATCTTGATCTCCTTTGAATCTACTTTGAATAGCATTGAATACTTCTAGAGAATAAGGAATATCATCCCTAAATGCATACGCCCACAAAACAATTAGAGTAGCTATCGGGATAACAGCGCAGAGGCTGGCTATCGGAGTTGGGATATATTTGCGGCCAACCAACAACAAATATCCCAAGTAGAATGCATAGCCATAAATCGATTGCAAATGCGAAGAAAGCGATAGGCCCATAAATACTGCTGATGCCAGCAGTACTGCAGCCATTTGACTTAGCTTGAATGAATTCCGCACTTTCTTGCTTAGCTTTACTAAAGCTTTATCTCTTCTAATAAAAGCAAATGATGAATTGGAATATGATATCAACAACATAGCAATTGCAATAGACATAAAGAGATTTGCTAGAGTATCATGCCTTCCAAAACGCGACCAGGAAAGATAATTGGGATCTAAAAACAGAATAACAATAAATAGCTTTATTAATCTTTTACTAGCAAGGCCAACAGCTGCCACAAGCCACAACGAATATGCAACTACGGCCAAGGAGGCAACTGAATAAAGGATGGAAGGCAAACGCAGAGCGCTTAAATCAAAGCCGCGTAGATGAAATATGAATGCCTGAAGCCAAATGAATAGCGGAGGATGATGCGAGTCTACTACATCTATAAGTTGTCCATAATAACTTAATGCCTTGAATTGGCCTATCCTATAAAGAAAGAGTGCAGGATCTTGAATGATAACTTCATCGGCATTTGAGGCAAAGGGAACTACGTTGAATCCATATATGTTCAACAAAGCCCGGCCGACAAAAATCGCTAGCGCAACATAAAGAAATTTGAATCCTCGTAGAAAGCCAGTCATCGTGTCTGAATTGAATAGGTTGATAGCAGGCATTAACAGCTAAATGCATTAGCCAATCAATTTATTGCCCGAGCCTCTTGTACAATGAAGAGCTTATTCTACAAGTTAAGTCTAATTCTTTCTTTACTTGCTCCCAGTTCTTTAATTTGGGATAACCCACCCCAAACATCTTTGGCGACTGTCTCGAATCCTTCGCCAGGTACAGCCTTCCGCCAGCGGCGCCTACCTCCTCATCTAGTTGATCCAGCACCCCAAGCAGCCCAGGTACCGCCTCCGGCACATCAGCCGCCAAAGTCCAGCCTGGAATCGGGAACGAGAGCGGTGAAGGGTTGCTGTGGCCAAATCGCTTAAGCACCGTGAGAAAGCTCGGTGCCCCTACCTGCCGCAGCGCCTCTAGTGCCCGCGGCACTAGGTGAGCCGCTTCATTGGGCACGGCAAACTGGTACTGCAAGAAGCCGGACGGCCCATAGATGCGGTTCCAGTCCTGCACCCCATCGAGCGGATGGAAAAACGGTGCAATCGCCTGCAGCTCCCCTACTCGTTGTTTGGGTGCCTTGCGATACCAGGCCTCGTTGAACGCCCGCACCGTGAGCTTGTTGAGCAGCCCGCCCGGCAGGAATGGTGGTGCTGAAGCCAGAGCTTTGGGGTCGTAGTGGAGTGGGTCGGACTGCTGGCTTTTGGGCAACGCTTCTGCGGGGGCGTGGTCGCCGCAGGTGAGCACACCCCGGCCCTTGGGATCGAGGCTGTCGACCCAGGCCACGCTGTAGCGGTACTTGGCATCGGCTTCCACCATCGCCGCCATCAGCGACTCCAGATCCCGGTAACGGGTGGTGTCGACGCTGATCAGCGAGCTGGTGATCAGGATCAGCGAGAAGGTCGCCTCGACAATCACCCCGGTGAGCCCCATGCCGCCAACGGTGGCCCAGAAGAACTCCGCCTCCTCGATGCTGCCACGGCCGCTAGGGGTGAGCTCCCGCAACATGCCACTGCCATCCACCAGCAATAGCCGCTGCACGTGGTTGCCAAAGCTGCCGTCTACATGGTGGTTCTTGCCGTGCACATCGGCGGCAATGGCCCCGCCCACCGTGACGTTGCGGGTGCCAGGGGTGACCGGCAGGAAGAAGCCGGCCGGCACGATCACCCTCAGGATCTGATCCAGGCTTACCCCGGCCCCGGCCGTGACGGTGCCGCTGGCGGGATCCAGATCGATGCGATCAAAAGCCGGCAGCTCAATCACCGTGCCGTCTTTGAGCTGGGCCGCATCGCCATAGGAACGGCCAAGGCCCCGGGCGATCAAGGAGCGGGGTGGGGCGCCGCGCACCAGCTCCTGCAGCTGCTCCACTGAGCTGGGCTGCACCACCTGGGCGCACACCGGGTTGGTGCGGCCCCAGCCGCTCAGCGTTTTCGTTTCGGCCGTGAGGCCTGCAGGCAGGGGGATGGTCACAGGGCTCAGAGCTTGGAGGCGATGGAAGCAGGCAGCAGGCGAATCAGCCGCATCAAAGGCGACCACCACCAGGGCAGGTACTCGATGCCCCGCCTGTTGGGCCGGCGCAGCAAATCTCGCGCCACCGACTCGGGGCTGGCGCACAGCGCAGGTGGTGCTTTGCCCACGGTCATCGTTGTGGCCATGAAGCCGGCTTTGATGATCCGTACCGCAAACGGCTTGCCGTGGCTGCGCAGCAGCAACCCCTCACACATCGCTGTGAGGGCTGCCTTGGCGGCGCCATAGTGGTAGTTCGAGGGCCGGCCCCGATCTGCTGCCACCGAGCTAAACACCCACAGCCGCCCGGGCCTGGTTAACCGTTCAGGCGTGGCGATGGCAGTGAGCCAGGGGATCAGGCCGCCCACGTTGGCCGCCAGGATCCGCAGGGCCTCAGCGGCATCGCTGCGGGCCAACTCGGCATCACCCAGCGAGCCAGCGGTGATCAGGTACAAATCAAATTCGCCCACCTCAGGCCGGCGGGTGGGCTCCAGGGAGCTATCGGCCAGCAGGTCGGTCTGCTCGGTGCTCACCAAAGCCTTGTAGTGCTGCTGCAGCTCGGACGCCAACTGCTGGTTGGCCTGGCCGTTGCGGGCCACCAGGTGGAAACGCTCACAGCCCCGCCGGGCCAACTCCCCGCAGATGGCCTTGGCCACCTCGCTGCTACTGCCCAGCACGAATGCACTACGGATCGCCATCAGAGGTGCTGCGGCCATGGCTAGGAGTCTCGCCTAAGTTGGGCCCCACGAATAACAGAAGGGCACAGAGGCAGCGGCCAGAGCCACCATCGACCACAGCGTGACGACCTGGCTTGGGCGATGCATACGCCACCGGCATGCTGCCGAAGCTGTGCCAATGCAGCTGGCCACTGGCTGCGATCTGACTCATCGACCAGAAGCGCGGAAGCTCACATGTTTGTGACCCAGATAGCTTGTAAAAACAGGCACAATCACACCGACACCGTGGGCCATCAGGTCAACAAGAGCTACAACACCGATGATTGGGAGCAATAGATGGCGCAGGCCGATACTCACCAGCCAGGTCTGCACAACTGCGACCAGGTTCACTAGAGCAAAGGCCGCAAAAGATCGCCTCACGCTTTGCCCGCTACCCGTGAAAACGTAGCGGCGGGCCAGGATGTAAGCCGTGACCATCCCGACCGCATAGGCCGCCAGCACTGCCAGCTCAAAGCGTAACACCAGTGAAAAGCCGACCCGGCTGAGCACATTCACGAAAGCCGCAGCTCCGCCGGTGAGCACGAACAACAGAAACTGACGGCCAGAGCTGCTGTTCATGCGTGCAGGGAGGTCTGACATCGCAACGCCTCCATCGCCTGCCGTGCCAGCTTCCTCCCAAAGTCGATGCTTTCACTGATCCCTCTGTCTTCCGGGTAGTAGGCGGTGGTGTCCGCCGTGAAAACCCCAGAGAATGGCTGGAGGGGCGGCACGCTCTGCTGGAAATGCACACCGCAGACCGGCTGGGCGAAGCGGTAGCGGCTGCAGTGGCTGGCAAGCAGGTCAGCGTCGCTGAGCTGGGGGTTAATCGACTTGAGGCAGGCCCAGGCATCAGCGATGAAGGCCTCGTTCGGCCGCTGGTAATCGGGGTGATCTGCCGGGATGTAGAAGGGCACGTAGCTCACCGGAGCGCCCAAGGGCCGCAGGTTGCTTATCTCGATCACCCCGGGGATCGCGAAGCGCTCGTCGTTCACGTTGGTCCAGAAATTGGCGGTGACGGGCTGACGGGTGTTCAGCACCACGCAGGCACAGGCCACTGAGGGCAGGGCGTTGTAGCGCTCCACCAAGTTCTGTTCCACACCGCCAGCCCGCAAAACCGGTGCAAGTAGGGGTAGGGGAATCGAGCTGATCACACAGTCAAACGTATGGTCACCAGCCGGGGTGCTCAGCAAAGCTCCACCGGACGGAAGAGGCCTAAGGGCCTGCACGGGGGTGCCAAGTTGAATCTCACTCCCACCCGCTCTGATGGCGACTGCCATTGCGTCAATCAGCTGCTGGGAGCCCCCGCTCAGAAAGCCGAGGGTTTCCTTGAGACCTCGGCGGGATTGTCCCAGACGGCGGACGCGGCTCCAGATCCAGGAAGCCGAGATCTGGTCGCTGTAGTGGAAAAACTTGTAGGCGAACAGCTTGTGCCAGAGAACCTGATAGCCCTGTTCACCCAACCAGCTGCGCAACCACTGGGTGGCAGTGGTGTCATCGAGGCTGCGCCAGTTGCGGATGGTGAGGCAGCGGGCGGCGTGAAGCAGATAGCGCATCCGTGTGAGAAAGGGCAGCCGCCGAAAGCCAAGAACGGCCCGGACGGATCCCCAGGGATAGAGACGCCCGTCCAAGTAAAAGCCCATCCGTGTGGTACGCCATTGCAGCTGATCCTCCAGACCCAGCTCTCGCAGCATCTGGAAGAACGCCGTATCACTGAGGCAATGAAAGTGGTAGTAGCGCTCCAACTGCATGCCGGCGAAGTCGAAGCAGGCCGCCATGCCGCCGAGCCGGTCATCCGCCTCCATCAGGACAGGCCGATGGCCCAGGCGCGTGAGTTCATAGGCCACCGCCAGCCCCATCGGACCGCCGCCGATGACTGCTATTCGGGGCTTTTGCTGATTGGAGGAAGACATCAAAACGGCATCTCCACCTTGCTGTAAAGCGGATCCTGGTAGGTGATCCGAAGCGCCTCTGCCAGCGGCGTGGGAGTGACCGAAAAGATCACAGGCCAGCCAATCACCTCGAATTCATCGCCAGCGGTGAGGGCCTTGAGCTGGGAGCGGGTAAAGGCCGGCTGGCGGGAGATCAACGCCCAGAGCTGCAGCAGAAAGCCAAAGAGCGTGATCGGCAGATGGATGATCCAGGTGTGGGCGTTCACGGCCCGGCGCAACTGGCGCATCAGGCTCAGATAGCTCACCTTCTCCAGGCCGGTGATGTCGTAGGTGCCTTGCAGTGCGGGATCCTCCAGGCAGCGCTGGATCAGCATGCAGAAATCGCCCACATAGAGCGGCTGCCTGATGAAGCGCCCGGATCCCGGGATTGGGAACAGGGGCAACTTCTGCATAAACCGGGCCAGCCAGCCCAGATGCTTCCGGTCGAACCAGCCGAACATCAGGGTTGGCCTGAGCACCACCGCATCGGGCCAGTGCTGCAGCACCAGCTGCTCCTGCCTACGCTTGGTTTGCGTATAGAGGTCGGTGGCCACAGACTTCACCACCGAACTGCTCACGTGCACCAGCCGGCGAATGCCGGCCTGCCGTAGCTGCTCCAGCACCACTTCCGTGCTGCGCACGTTGTTGCGCTCAAACTGGCTGGGGTCGGTGTTGCCAATCTCAGCTTGAAGCATCGCGCAGGCATCACAACCCAGAACCGCCGCTGGCCATTGCTGGCCATCTGTTTGCGTGAGGTCTTCCAACAGAAAGGTGACCCTGGGGAAGAGCTTCCGAGCAATAGCCACGGCTTCCCGCTTCTTATCCACCACCACCAGCTCCCAATCGGGATGGTTGCTCTGCAGCAGGGCGATCAGGTTCAAGCCCACCAGGCCGGCGCCCCCGGGCAGAAACACCTTCATGACTTAAGCCCCCCTTCCGGCAGGAGATCAGCACGATGGCTGAGGCCCACCACCACCACGGTGAACAGCCAGGCCAGCAGGGTGAACTGAATACCGCGATCCCCCAACAGGATCTCTTCCGGTTTTTCGCTGGTGCGCTCTGGAACTAGCAGGCGCCGGCGTTCGGCTTCCTCGGGGTCGCTCAACAGCTGGTAGCGGAAGATCCCCACCAGGGCAAACGGCACCGTGAGCAGCATCCAGGTGGTGGAGGCACCATTGAGTGCCGGCCCCGAGGCCCAGAGGCTATAGCTCATGAAGGAACTCGTGGCGACCAGGCTCTCCAGGCGCAGCAGCAGGGGCAACGAATAGCGCTCCAACACCTTGCGGGTCATCACGCCGAGGTCCTTCGCCATCCGTAGCTCGGCCTTGCGCTTCTCGATCGCCAGGAACAGGGCCAGCAGACCCACGGTGAGCAAAAACCAGGGAGAGAAGCCGAACCCACCAGCCACCACGCCGGCAATCGCCCGGAGCAGGAAGCCGGAGGCAATACAGAACAGATCAAGCAGTGGCATCCGCTTGAACTGAACGCAGTAGCCCACCTGGATCAACCCGTAGAGCAGCACCACCCCGGCCAGGGCCGGCGTGATCGAGGACGCCAGGAAAAGGCTAAGCACCGCCAACACAGCTGCTGTGCAGAGGGCCGCCGGCACGGTGAGCTGGCCGGCCGCAATCGGCCGATGGCGCTTGCTGGGATGGGCCCGGTCGGCCTCCACATCTAAGCAGTCGTTCAGCAAGTAGATGGCGCTGGAGATGAGGCAAAAGGCCACCAGGGCACCACCTGCTCTCAGCCAGACGTCGGCCTCGAACCGGAAAGCGAACAGAGGAGCGGCAAACACCAGCAGGTTTTTGGGCCATTGCCGCGGGCGGCAGGCCACCAGCAGAGGATTAGACATCTTGAGAGCCACGCGAATTACATCCGCTCCTGAAGCGCACAGTGCGGGCATCGAGCGGCACCCGCAGGGTGCGGCCCCTCTGGGGTGCAGGGGCAACAATCACCCTCACGCCTGCGCCAGCTGCCGCTGAAGGCGGGCGGCATGAATCGTGCGGGTGACGGAGAGGGCGGCGTTAGTGATCTCGTAGCGCTCGAGGAAGCAGCGTCGGGCCTCGGTGGCCATGGCGCTGCGAGCAGTGGGATCGAGGGCCAGCCAGCGGCGCAGGAGGGTGGTGATGCCGGCAACCGTGTCGTGCTCTACCAGGCCGGCGCCGGCGGCGGCGATGTCGGCGGCGATGTTCACCGGGTGGGTGAGGAGCACGGGGGTGGAGCAGGAGAGGGCTTCGGCCACGGCGATGCCGAAGTTTTCCTGGTGGGAGGGGAGCACAAAGGCATCAGCGGATTGGAAGGCGCCCCACTTCCGATCGCCCTGGAGCATGCCGGTCCAGTGGAGGGAGGCGGTGATGCCCAGGCGCTCGGCCAGGCGCTGGAGCTCAGTGGCGTAGGCACCCTGGGCAGGCCCCGCCAGCACCAGCACCATGGTGGCCGGATCCCAGAGGCCCTCGGCCTGGAGGGCAGCGATGGCGCGCAGGAGCAGGTCGGGGCCCTTCTTGGGGGCCACGCGGCCGAGGAAAAGAAAGCGCTGGCGGCCGGCGATGGCGGGATGGGCCTCCAGGAAGGGCGCGGCGTAATCGCAGGAGGGATCCGGGATGCCCTTGGAGCCGTAGTTCACCACCACTTCATGGCAGTGATAGAGCCAGAAGGATTGGCGGGCGAGGAGGCGCTCCTGGTTGCAGGTGAAGCACACCGCATCGGCACCCCGCAGGGGGAGATAGATGGCCCAGGGCCACACGAGCCATTTCTTGAGGTGCTTGAGGGGATAGCGGTAGCGAAACCAGGGATCGAGCATCCCGTGGGGAAACACGAGAAAGGGGGTGGAGGAGCCGCGCACGGCCAGGTAGGCAGCCAGGAGGTGAAATTGCCAAATGCCGTTCACAACCACGGCGTCGTAGGCGTGGTGATGGTCGCGGATCCAGCGCAGGAGGGAGAAGGGAAAGAGGTTGTCAGCCCAGGAGCAGCGTAGGGGCTCCACAGGCACCCCGGGAAAAGCTAGGTAAGGGGCGCCGGGGGGATCGAGGCAGGCGATGTGTAACGTATCACCGAGGGAATGATGAGATAAGGCCCTCTGCCGAATCCCCTCAATCGGCCCACCACCTACTGGGTTTACAGATTCAACCACATGCAGAATCCTCAGAGGCATGAAGGGTGTTCTGCTTGCCTTTGCCCATCATTGCAAAGGGTATTAAACGGATTAGCGATAAAGCCTCCAATTGAATCGCTCATGGCAGTCGCTCCGTTTTGTTGAACTCACCCAGCACCACAAGACTCCAGACCCTTGGCCAGTTAAGCTGGCCAGCCTCAAAGGCTTGCCATTGCTGGATGATCCAGCTTGCATCAAGCCATCCGCTCTGCTCCAGGGCCGCCAGGCGCGAAAGGCAGAGCGGGCGAAGCGGCCCAAGCATCCAGGCCTCCATCGGCAAGGCAAAGCCCCGCTTGGGGCGATCCAGATAGCCGGGTGGAAATAAGTCTGCGCAGGCCTGGCGCAGCAGCAACTTGCCAGGGCGCTGAAAGCGCTGGGGCATGCGCAGAGCAATCTCCACAAGCTGGTGATCCAGAAAGGGCACCCGCAACTCCAGGCCGCAAGCCATGCTCATCCCATCGGAATCCCGTAGCAACATCGGTTCGGTATAGCCAAAGAGTTCGGCCCACGTGGTTTGCCCCCAGGCCTGGGTGATGCGCTGAGGGGCCGAACCTGGCCACTGCAGAGGTTCGGCGCCGGCCGCATCCAGATCCTGGTCGCTGGCCCAGCGGCGTAGAGCCAGGCCCAGATGCCAGCGATCCCAGCTGGGTAACCCTTCGAATTTGCGAGCCTGCCTGGGGATGAGCTTATGAAGCAGGCTCTGGCGGATTCGGCAAGGCAACCAGCGCAACAGCTGCAGCCAGGGCAACAGCCGATGGGAGGGATAGCCACCAAAAAGCTCATCAGCCCCCAGGCCGCTGAGGGCCACCTTGATGCCTTGCGCGGCCACGGCGCGGCTGATCAGGTATGTGTTGATCCCATCGGCCGTTGGCGTATCGAAGGCGGTGAGGGCCTGTTCCACCCAGGCCAGGGCATCATCTCCATGAATAATCAATTGATGATGCTCGCAACCGCAGTGGCGGGCCATCTGTTGTGCCTGCACGCTCTCATCCTGCAGGGTGCCTGGCAGGGCCACTGTGAATGTGGAGATTCCACCGGGCCGTTGGCGGCTGGCCAGAGCAACCAGGATGCCCGAATCCAGCCCAGAGGAGAGGAAGCAAGCCACGGGCACATCGGCCAGCAAGTGCTGGGCCACCACCTCCTCTAGCTGCTGGCGCAGAACGGTGAGGGCCCAGCGGCGATCGCGGATCGGCAAGGGGGACCAATCCGGCCGGGGCTTGGGCGGCCAGTAGCGCACGGTGTCATGGCGCCGGGTATGGGTAACTTTCATCACCATCCCGGCTGGCAGGCTCATGATCCCCTGAGTATCGGGCCCTGGAAACTCGGCGAGGGTACGGTCGTGCCCGAAGGCAAGCACCTGGCTGATGGTTTGCGGATCGAGCCTATGGCCCGCCGGGAGGGCGCGGCGCTCAGAGGCGAACAGCACTCCCTGCGGCTGACAGCTTATGTAAAGTGGCTTGATTCCTAGCCGGTCGCGGGCCAACAACAGCTGTTGTTTGGCTGAGTCATATGCCGCGAAGGCAAACATACCCCGGAGCTCCAGAAGAATGGCCTGCCCCCGCTGAGCCAGGCCTTCCACCAGGGTTTCGCTGTCACTGTGGCCGCACCAAGCCTGGAAGCGCAACCCCTTTCGCACCTGCTGATGGTTGTAGATCTCGCCGTTGAACACCAGTGTGAAACGTCCGCAATGACTGGTGATCGGCTGGGCTCCAGCCTCGCTGAGATCCTGAATCGCCAACCGGGTGTGCCCCAGCCAGCAGTAGCCATCGGGGCTGTGCCAGGTACCTTCCGCATCGGGGCCCCGGTGGCGCAGGGGATCCAAATCTAAGGGCTGGGCAAGGCATTGAAACTGGAAGCTGCCGATCAGGCCACACATGGCGCCTGCTTCTTGAATGCCAACGCCTGCTGGTAGCGGCCTTCCAGCTGATCGAACCAGGGCACCAGCTCAAAGCGGCAGATTCGGGAAAAGCGAAGCCCCCCACCCGTTCTTGGGTGGCAGCGCAAAATTCCCGCCATGAATTGCGTAAAGTGACTATAATTTTGAGCAGATCGCATGCCAGGCAAAAAGAGGCAGAGGATATTGAACACAAAACTAACCGGAACCTGGTCGCCCATACAAGGGTAATCGAGCATTTAATCTATTTTAACACAAAACAGCAAACCATACTTTTGGGCAGAGCCATAAGAAGACACCCAATGTGCTGTACATTTTTGAGGGCTTCGTCTACAGCTACTGCGCACCCCCCACGCCGGGCTGTTTAGTAGGCATTGTTGCGGGAACTCAAGTGGAGCACGGTGCGCAGAAGTATGCGGATGTCGAGGCTGATGGACCATTCGCGCTGGTAGCGCAGATCAGCATCAACCCGGCGGGCCATGGCGCTGAGTTCCTCGGTTTCACCGCGGAAGCCTTCCACCTGGGCAAGGCCGGTCATGCCAGGCTTCAGGAGGTGGCGCTGCATATATGCGGGGATGAGTGTCCGGTAGTGCTCGTTGAGGGCCACTGGATGGGGCCTGGGGCCCACAAGGCTCATGGAACCTGCGAGTACATTGAAGAGCTGAGGCAGCTCATCAAGCGACCAGCGGCGCAGGATGCGTCCGAGGGGGGTGACGCGGGGATCATCCCGGCGGGCCTGCCGCAGGCCTGCGGTAGGGCCATCTTCCGTGCAGGTCATGGTGCGGAACTTGAGCATGCGGAAGGGACGGCCATCGAGGCCAGAGCGGGTCTGGGCGTAAAACACAGGCCCGGTGCTGGTAAAAGAGACGAGCAGAGCAATCGCCAGCAGGAGGGGGGAGAGAATGAGCAGTAGGAGGGCCGAGCTGAGGAGGTCCGCGAGCCGCTTGATGCGGTGATCAATGAGGGACCCCTCCTGACCCCAGAGGTTGATGGCGAAGGAATCTCCGATGCGATCTACCTTGAACTGCATGGAGGGCATGGCCCAGGCGGGGAGGTAGTACACGGGCTTGCAGGTGTCACCGAAGAAGCGCAAAACCTGCAGAAGGGAGCAATCGGCGGAGGAGATGTAGCTGAAGTAGATCTGATCCACGTCATGGCTAGCGAGCCAATGGGACATGTCTTGAAGGCCCCCGGAGGCGGGAGGCATGGAGGATGGCAGGGGCAGAGTGGGGGAGGCGTCAGCCTGAAACCAGGCCACGAGGCGCAGGCCAATCCAGGGGAGCCGCTCGAGCTTGTGGTGAAAGTCGATGGCCTGCTCAGCGGTGCCCCAGAACACCACGTTGCGGGTGTTGCCGCCCTGGAGCCGATGCCAGCGAAGGAGCTTGCGGCTGCCCACATGGGAGAGTGCAAGAAGGGTCCAGCTGCCGAGTGCCCAGAGGATCATCTCCAGCCGGGAGAAGGTGGCGGTGACTTTGAGCAGGAACGCAATCAACAGCAGGGCGGCGAGCACCAGAATCCATGAGAGGGTCACCCGCCGCAGGAGGGTCCAGAGGCTGGTCTGGCGGTAGCTGCGGTAGAGCTTGCCGGCGGGAAGGATGAGCGCTGTGAGGAGAAACACCGCCATGGCAGAGGCCATATCCGGCGGCCCAAAGAAGCTTTGGATGCCAAATAGCAGGGCGGTGACAATGGATGGATCCAGGAGCCGCAGCAGGCGGTTGAGATCTTTGCCGTAAAGGCGTAATAAGTTTTTTGTTGCGGGCGGAGGCATCAAAGAACTAATATCATGGAGAGAATTCAGCGTCGCAAGGAAAGAATAATCGATGCGCATTATTCTATACGGAATACATTACAAGCCAGAGCCCGTTGGCGTCGGCAAATACAGCGGGGAACTTGCCTACTGGCTGAACCAAAAAGGCCATATAGTGCGCGTGATCACTGGTCAGCCCTACTACCCGAAATGGAAACTAGGAAATGGTGATTTCAATGTAGTCAACAGATATAGCGAAGAGTGGCTGGAGGGTGTGGAAGTGATGCGGTGCCCGCTCTGGGTGCCTCACAGGCCAAATGGGCTAAAGCGGCTGCTGCATTTGGCAAGTTTTGCACTTCTTAGTCTGCCGGTGGTGTTGTCGCAGCGGGGCTGGAGGCCGGATGTGGTACTCACGGTAGCGCCAGCGTTCTTCTGTGCGCCGGGGGCCTTGCTACTGGGGCGGTTGTGCGGGGAGGGATGCCATGGCTGGCTGCACATCCAGGATTTCGAACTGGATGTGGCCTTCGAGCTGGGGTTGCTGAAGGG
>Ga0208598_1000315_pt1 | contig 13938 bp, 10 predicted proteins | sample LakMenEpi22Jun12_FD_150726 | JGI IMG/M metagenome (GOLD analysis project Ga0208598, IMG submission 150726) | Freshwater microbial communities from Lake Mendota, WI - 22JUN2012 deep hole epilimnion (SPAdes) | ecosystem: Environmental > Aquatic > Freshwater > Lake > Epilimnion/Euphotic zone ... | reverse complement strand
GATTGGATGTTCGCGCTCAGAGCAGCTACAGCAACGCAATAGGCCTTGCAGTCTACCTAAAGGAATCAGGTATTGTATCGCCTCAATTGATGCCGGACCAAACTCGCGACACGAGCTATGTGCACTACAACGTGTTTCGCTCCGCACCTTGGGGACCCTTTGGCCAGGAGGTTTGGTCGGCCGGCGCTTCAGCGGCAGGGGCCGTTAAAAACTACGAGGCCTCAAAGACCTTGGACCCGAGTTGGAACCCTTCGCAAATGCATTGGGTTGCCTTAGCCTACGACAAAAGCACCTACCGCGTGCTTCAGGCCCTCCAAATTTCGGTTAAGTAGCCTGGCCATCCCCTGAGGAGAAGGCAGCCTCCACGTTGCGCTGAATTCGCAAAAGTCCGGTTCGAGCGACCGCGGATTGGCCAAATGCCGCATCAAAAGACTCTTGGCTTGAATGCCGCCAATCGTCCAGAGACCATTCCACCCAGGCGCCAGGGCTAAATCTCGGTTCTTCGTGGGCTTTGGCCTTACTGTTCCAGGGGCAGACCTCCTGGCAAATGTCGCAGCCAAACACCCAGGGGTTCAGGGAGTCGGCCATTTCACGCGGAAGCGCTCCGTGCAGCTCAATGGTAGCATGGCTGATGCAGCGGCCGCTATCAACAACCATTGGAGCAACGATGGCCTGGGTCGGGCAGGCGTCGATGCAGCGCGTGCAGCTCCCGCAATGGTCCGCCACGGGAAGGTCAGGAACAAAATCGTAGTCTACGATAAGCTCGGCTAAAAAAAAGTAGGATCCTGCGTTCTTGCGCAACAGAAGGGAATTTTTGCCTACCCAGCCAAGTCCGCTTCGCTCGGCCCATGCGCGCTCCATCACGGGAGCACTGTCTACAAAGCAGCGACCCTCTATAGGCCCGATCGCCCCGCAGAGTGCGTCGAGCAGTTCGTGCAAACGTTCTTTCACGACTTGGTGGTAGTCTTCTCCGTAGGCGTAGCGGGCAATTCTGGGATGATTATCGCGCTCTATGCTACTCGGCTCGCTGAAGTAATTAAAGGACAGGCTCACTACGGACTTTGCCCCCGGCACCAGCTTGCGCGGGTCGAGCCGCTTGTCAAAATGGTTCTCCATGTAGCGCATGCTTCCCTGGAATCCTGAGGCGAGCCACTGCTCCAGCCGAGGAGCTTCTTCTGCCAAAAATCCAGCCGAAGCGACCCGCGCTTCCATGAATCCGAGTCGCTGGGCTTCGGTTTTAAGAAGTTGGGTCGCCTGACTCCGCGTCATGAGAACAGATCCGCGCCGCCCGATGGGGTGCGGCCTAGATGCTTATAGGCTTTGTCCATGGCCATTCTTCCGCGAGGGGTCCGCGCGAGGTAGCCCTCTTGAATGAGGTAGGGCTCGTAGACCTCTTCGAGGGTCTCGGCTTGTTCGCTTACGGCGGTTGCCAGCGTACTAAGGCCCACGGGTCCGCCTCTGAACTTATCAATCAGGGTGAGCAGAATACGGTTGTCCATTTCGTCAAGACCGTGGGCGTCCACGTTCAATGCGTCCATTCCAAAGCGGGCCACCTCGAGATCAATGATTGAGGTTCCGCGGACCTGGGCAAAATCCCGAAGCCTGCGAAGCAGAGCATTGGCAATTCTAGGCGTTCCGCGGCTGCGCCGGGCCACTTCAATGGCCGCATCGTCCAGAATTTGTACTCCGAGAATTTTGGACGAGCGTTCCACGATGGTCGACAGAAGCTCCATGCTGTAGTACTCAAGGCGGGCCGCTATGCCAAAGCGAGCGCGCAAGGGCGAGGTAAGGAGTCCGCTTCGCGTGGTGGCTCCAATCAAAGTAAAGGGCTTCAGGCGTATCTGCACCGACCGTGCAGCCGGCCCAGACTCGAGTAAAATGTCAATTTGGTAGTCCTCCATTGCGCTGTAGAGGTATTCCTCCACCACCGGACTCAGGCGATGAATCTCATCGATAAAAAGGACGTCGTTGGCCTCTAGACTAGTTAGGAGTCCCGCGAGGTCGCCCGGCTTGTCCAGCACTGGTCCGCTGGTAAGCCTGAGGTTAGACCCAAGTTCGCTGGCAATAATGTGCGCCAAGGTAGTCTTGCCCAAGCCTGGGGGGCCGTGGAGCAGCACGTGGTCCAGTGCCTCCTCGCGCTGGCGTGCCGCCTGAACAAAAACCTTGAGGTTCTCCAAAACCTTTACCTGACCGGCAAAGTCGTCGAATCGAGAAGGCCTAAGGCGCTGCTCGGCTTCGCGATCGTCCATCTCTGATGCCGAAGGGTCGTGCAGAAAATCCACCATAGGCACAAATGTAAACGGCCGCCCTTAGAAACCGGGCGGCCGTTTAAAGTACTTATTAACTCATTTGCACCTAGTGGGCGTGCTCGCCTTCTTTGATGGGCACATCCTGGGGAACAAAGTCCTCTTCGTAGCCTGGCTTGCTGTAGTCGTAGGGCCAGCGATGAACCTCTGGAATGGCTCCGGGCCAGTTGCCGTGCATGTGCTCTACCGGTGCAGTCCACTCCAGCGTATTGGACCTCCAAGGATTTTGTGGAGCCTTAGGCCCACGCCACATGGAATAGAAGAAGTTGAAAATAAAGATAAGCTGCGCTATACCGCCTCCGATGGCAAAGAAGGTAATGATCACGTTAATGTCGTGCAGCTCGTCGAAGATGGGAAATTCCGCACTGCTGTAGTAGCGCCGCGGCAAACCAGCCAAGCCCGTGAAGTGCATTGGGAAGAATACCCCGTAGGCCGTCACAAAGGAGATCCAAAAGTGAAGGTAGCCCATGGTCTTGTTCATCATGCGACCGTACATCTTTGGGAACCAGTGGTATACCCCAGCAAACATCCCGAAGATGGCCGACAATCCCATAACAATATGGAAGTGTGCTACCACAAAGTAGGTGTCGTGCACGTTGATGTCTAGCGCAGAATCACCCAAGATGATGCCGGTCAAGCCGCCTGCTACGAAGGTGCTTACCAGTGCAATAGAAAAGAGCATGGCAGGTGTATACTGAATGTTGCCCTTCCAAAGTGTAGTAATGTAGTTGAAGGCCTTGACCGCAGAGGGTATGGCAATCAACAGGGTCGTGAAGGTGAAGACGGAACCCAAAAATGGATTCATTCCCGTGACAAACATGTGGTGACCCCAAACTATGAACGACAAAAAGGCAATCGCCAGAATGGAACCAATCATCGCCCGGTAGCCAAAAATGGGCTTGCGGGAGTTCGTCGCAATAACCTCAGAGGTAATACCCAAGGCTGGCAGCAGGATGATGTACACTTCAGGGTGGCCCAAGAACCAGAAAAGGTGTTCGTAGAGAATCGGACTACCGCCTTGATTGCTCAGAAGCTCGCCGGCGACCATAATGTCGCTTAGGTAGAATGACGTTCCCATGGATCGGTCAAAAATCAGCAGAAGCGCCGCGCTCAACAGAACTGGGAAGGAAAGAACACCCAAAATAGCCGTAACCAAGAAGGCCCAGATGGTCAACGGAAGACGGGTCATGGTCATTCCCTTGGTCCGTAGGTTGATGACGGTAACGATGTAGTTCAGTGATCCGATCAAAGAACCACCGACAAAAAGCGTCATTGACACTAGCCACAGGGTCATTCCTGCTCCTGATCCTGGCATAGCTTGGGGCAGGGCGCTAAGGGGCGGGTACACAGTCCAACCGCCTGAAGCTGGACCAGTCTCCACAAAGAGGGAAGTAAGCATTACCACCGAAGAGGCAGCAAAGAGCCAGTACGAGATCATGTTCAGAAAACCCGAGGCCATGTCGCGTGCACCAATTTGCAATGGAATTAGGAGGTTCGAGAAGGTTCCGCTCAAGCCTGCAGTCAGAACAAAGAAAACCATAATGGTTCCGTGAATCGTCACCAGTGCCAGGTACATGTTGGGATCCAAAACACCGTCTGGAGCCCATTTGCCCAAGAAGGTTTCAAGAATGGGGAAGCTCTCGCCCGGCCAAGCCAACTGGAGCCTGAATAGCATCGACATGAATACTCCGATGAGGCCCATAAACATTCCCGTAATTAGGAACTGCTTCGCGATCATTTTGTGATCGGTCGAGAAAACATACTTCGTCCAGAAGTTGTCTACGGGATGCTCGTCGTGATCGTGGCCCTCTGCGTGAGCCGTATCGTGTGCGTGTGCGTGGTCTGCCATATTGAAATTCTTTATCGGGTACTTCTACAACGTTTCAGCTATGGTCTTTTGTTCCGCAAGCCATTTAGCGTACTCTTCTTCGGACTCTACCACAATGTTCATTTGCATGTTGTAGTGAGCCGATCCACATACCTTATTGCATAACAAGAGGTAGTCGTAGGCGTAGGATTCAAGGCCCTTCTCAGTACGCAAGGCATTAATTCGGGCGACTTTAGCCTGAACATTGGCATCCTGGCGGATGTCGGCCGTGGTAACCGAAGGCGTAAACTGAAACTGGGTAGTCATTCCAGGAACACAGTTCATCTGAGCCCTGAAGTGGGGCATATAGGCCGAGTGAATTACGTCCTGCGAGCGAAAGCGAAAGAGTACGGGACGACCCACCGGCAGGTGAATCTCTGAGGTAACCTTGTCGTCGGCAGAAAGAAGATCAAGGGTGTCTACTCCTACTACGTTGGCATCCTTGATAAGGCGCACGTTGGCATAGCCCAATTTATTGTCTTCTCCGGCATAGCGGACTATCCACTTGAACTGCTGGGCGTAAACTTCAATAACAATGGGCTCCTTCTCGTTCTTAGGACTCATCACGTTAGACCATGTAGTCATGCCATAAATGATGAGAACCGCAAGAATAATGGCCGGAACAATGGTCCAGATGAACTCTAGGCGGTTGTTGTGCTCGTAGTAGGCGGCCTTGCGATCTTTTGAGCCGCGGTAGCGCCAAGCAAAATAGAAGAGGATTGGCTGAACCAGCAAAAACATTGCAATAATCACCCACATAGAAATTTTGAACAAGCTGTCAATTTCTACCCCGTGCTCCGAAGAGGGCTTGGGAAGCGTGACCGGAAGCCATGCATAAAGCATCCAAAACAAGGACACGATCAGAGCGATACCAAAAAGCAGCATAAGCCAACCCTGATAGTTGTTGTCGCGGTCGGTTACTTCATACTCAACTTGCTTGCGGGCCTTAGAAGAGAGCTCAAAGACACGCATAAGCTGCAGGGCCGTAATCACGGCTAGCACTAGGACGACGATGGTAATAATTCCAGTCATAAACGATTCTCTTTAGTTGCGTCCTTTTATTGTTGGAAGCGTTCGCTCTCGGTGAGCATAGGGTGGTTCTTAAGCCTTAGGGGCACCTTGGCGAGCTGGCTTAGGGTAACCCACAAAAACAATCCCGCATAAAACAAGATTCCACCGAGTTCTGCAAAACCAAAGCCGAAGCTGTAGCCCACTGCGCCAGGCATAATCATAATGTAGTGATCCATCCAGTGACCCGCCAGCACAAAGACGGAGGCAAGACCAATAAAGCCAAAAATCCTTTTTGCATCTCTAGACATCAGAACTAAAATGGGCAGCAAAAAGTTCATTGCAACCATAGCTACAAAGAGAGGCTTGTATTCTCCCTTAAACCTTGGCAGGTAGTAGGTGACTTCCTCAGGAATGTTGGAGTACCATATGAGCATGTACTGACTAAACCATAGGTAGGTCCAAAACACACTAAAGGCAAACATAAACTTACTCAAGTCGTGCTGGTGGTTCTCGTTGATCCAAGGCAGGTGGTTGTTGAGGCGCAGGTACATAACCAAAAGGTTGAGCACCGTCATGGCCGTAACAAACATTCCCGCGAAGGTGTACCATCCGAACAAGGTTGAGAACCAGTGGGGGTCTACCGACATAACCCAGTCCCATGCGCTGGTAGAGGACGTCACCGCATAGAGCACGATAAAGGTTGCCGCCAGCTTGCGCTGGGTAAAGAACATATTTTGCCCTTGGGGCAGAGCGTCTTCGCGCAAACTGTTGCGGCGAAGTAAAAAGGCTGCGCCTGCCCAAATAACCAAATAGGCTATGGTCCGCAAAGCAAAGAAGGGCACATTGAGGTAGGCTTCCTTACCAGCGATAAGCGAATCGTAGTTCGGACTCGCGGGGTCCATGATTCCTTCGGCCATCCAATGCCAGAGGTGGTGCATGTGCATTCCTCCGGTCGCAATTAAGAATAGGATTCCGAGAATAGGAATTCCAACAAACATTGAAACAGCCTCAAAAACGCGAATAAGTCCCACTGACCATCCCACTTGGGCCGCGTACTGAATGGCTAAAAAGAAGAGTGTTCCGATGCCAATACCCAAGAAGAATATGCTATTGACCAGGAATGCGGCCCAAGGACGGTTTGCACTCAAGTCGTGACCATGATCTGAAGCATGAGCCTCATCGGCATGAGCTTCTGAAGCATGAGCCTCGGTGGCATTTCCTTCTGCAGCATGAGCCTCGTCGGCATGAGCCTCATCGGCATGAGCTTCTGCAGCATGAGCCTCGTCAGTGTGTACTTCTGCAGCCTGTGCCTCGTCAGTGTGTACTTCTGCAGCATGTGCCTCGTCAGCATGTCCTTCAACAGCATGTGCCTCGTCAGCATGAGCTTCCGTGGCAGGTGCAGGACTTTCATGGCCTTGAGCGACGGCTCCGTGATCCCCTGAGTCCGCATGAGAAGAGTAGTCTGTGTTAAAGCCAATGAGCAAGAACACCAAACCCACCAGCGTCAATGACCCGGCGAGAAGTTTCATTTTGGATGTGAATACAAACATGTTGTGGTGCGTTTCGATTAGGCGGCAGGTTGAGCAGCAGTAGTATCCGCTGCGGGAGCAGCGCCAGGAGCTTGTTCGGCGCGAAGCTTCCAAACGTACTTAATGATCTTCCAACGTTCCTCGTAGTTGAGCTGGGCGGCATGCGAACCCATGTTGTTCTTGCCGTACATGATTACGTGGTAGATGCTTCCTGGGGAAATGTCAGGAAGCTTGTCGGCTCCGTAACCTGGTACACCCAAAATTTTCTCACGCTGCATCAGAATTCCGTTTCCGTCGCCCTTTTCGCCATGGCAATGCGAGCAAAATTGACCGTAGAGCTCCTTACCGGCCTCGGCATCGAGGGTTTCGAAGTACGAAGGAACCGCTGAATTCGCGCGCGACTCGAGGTATCCTTCGTTGGTATTGGCAATCATGTAGGGTACGTATCCACGCGGAACCGTACCGTCCACAGGGAGTTTAGTGGTACCCGGTTCGTAGGTCTGGTGGGACGGAGAACGGTACATGTCGTCCATGTAGGTATAACCCGGAGTGGTCTTATCGCTGTTGCAGGAGCTGAGCAGCAAGGCGCTGCCGGCAATCCAAAGTGTAGTCTTAATTCGCATGGGATTAGGCTTCAGCAATTTCAACAGCACCCGACTTTTGAAGCGTCTCGATTAGGCCCTCAGCCGCCGGAAGTTCGACCATAAAATAATCGTCGGTGGTGCGGGGGTCGGGATTCTTAGCATCTGCTCCAGGGTACAGCCCGTTAATTACTAAGTAGGTCCAGACCATTAAGTGCGCGGCAAAAAATACCGTCATCTCAAACAGGATTGGTACGAATGCCGGCATATTCATGCCCCAATTGATGTTGGGTTTTCCGCCAATATTCTGCGGCCAGTCGCTGACCATCATATACCATGTTAGGGTCACGGCAACCGTGAGCCCAATGAGTCCGTACATAAACGCTGCCACGGCAATGCGTGACTCCTTGAGGCCCATGGCCTTATCGAGCCCGTGAACCGGGAAGGGCGTGTATACTTCTGAAATTTTATATCCAGCCGCGCGAATCTGCTTCACAGCCGAAATCAGCACGTCGTCGTCGTGATACATCGCTCGTACTAACGGAACAGACTCAGTGGTGTGCGCCATGATCGTTGTGGAGTTTTTTCTGGGCTTCGCCAGATGTTTTTAGAATGGTCTTGAGTTCCGCTTGAGCAATGACCGGGAAGGTGCGGGCATAAAGCAAAAAGAGGGTAAAGAAGAATCCGATGGTGCCGACAAAGATGCCCACTTCCACAAAAGAGGGAGAGAACATCGACCAACTCGAGGGAAGGTAATCGCGGTGCAGCGAGGTCACGATGATTACAAAGCGCTCGAACCACATGCCGATATTCACCACAATCGATATCACAAAAGTGAATACGAGATTCGTCCTTAGCTTTTTGGACCACATGAACTGGGGACTAAATACATTGCAGGTCATCATGGACCAGTAAGCCCACCAATAGGGACCCGTAGCACGGTTCAAGAAGGCATACTGCTCGTACTCTACCCCACTGTACCAGGCGATAAATAGTTCAGTTATGTATGCTACTCCAACAATAGAACCCGTAACCATGATTACAATGTTCATCATCTCAATGTGCTGAATGGTGATGTAGTCCTCCATCTTAAAGACCTTGCGCACAATGAGCAGCAGGGTCTGAACCATTGCAAATCCTGAGAAAATTGCACCGGCCACAAAGTAGGGAGGGAAGATGGTCGTGTGCCAGCCCGGAATCACGGAAGTCGCAAAGTCCATGGATACGATGGTGTGAACCGAGAGTACCAAAGGCGTTGCCAATCCGGCCAAAACCAAGGAAACCTCTTCAAAGCGCTGCCAAGCCTTGGCTTTTCCGCCCCATCCAAAAGATAAAATCTTGTAAATGTGCTTTTGCACCGGGTTGATGGCACGATCTCGGACCATGGCAAAGTCCGGAATGAGTCCGACATACCAAAAAACGACCGAAACGGTTAGGTAGGTCGAGATGGCAAAAACGTCCCATAAGAGGGGCGAATTAAAGTTCACCCAAAGGGAGCCGTACTGGTTTGGGATGGGGAATACCCAGTAGGCCAGCCACACGCGACCCATGTGAAAGAGCGGAAACAAGCCAGCCTGAATAACCGAAAAAATGGTCATGGCCTCCGCGGACCGGTTAATGGCCATGCGCCAACGTTGGCGGAACAGAAGTAGAACGGCAGAAATAAGCGTTCCGGCGTGGCCGATGCCTACCCACCATACGAAGTTGGTGATGTCCCAAGCCCAGCCTACGGTCTTGTTAAGGCCCCATACCCCAATGCCCGTAGCCACGGTGTAGGCCAGTGAGCCCACGCCCCAAAGGAACATGACTAGAGCAATAGAAAATGCTATCCACCAGGCACGCGGCGCAGCGGTCTCAATGGGACGTACTACGTCTTCGGTAATCTGGTGGTAGCTCTTATCGCCTAGGATAAGCGGCTTGCGTTCGGTTGATTCGTAGTGCATAACTGGTTAAGCGTTGCGAACTTTAGTCAGGTAAAACACGGAAGGCTGCGTGCCAACTTCCTCAAGTAGGTGGTAGGCACGAGCATCAGCCTTGGCGGCGCGAACGGCACTTTTGGCGTTGTTGACGTCCCCGAAGGTGATTGAATCGGTGGAACAGGCCTCGGCACAGGCTACCGTAAATGCACCGTCAGGAATGGGTTGACCAACCTTTTTGGCTTCCAACTTGGCGTACTGCACGCGCTGAATGCACATGGAGCACTTCTCCATAACGCCTCGCGAGCGCACCGTAACGTCGGGGTTGAGAACCATACGACCAAAATCGTCTTGCGACGGATTCACGTCGGCAAACTGCTCGTTGGTGATGTAGTTGAACCAGTTGAAGCGACGCACCTTGTAGGGGCAGTTGTTGGCGCAGTAGCGTGTTCCGATGCAGCGGTTGTAAGCCATGTGGTTAAGGCCTTCGCGCGAGTGCACGGTAGCACCAACCGGGCAAACGGTTTCGCAGGGCGCATGGTTGCAGTGCTGGCACATCACGGGCTGAAACACGACCATTGGAGACTCCGAAGGCTCCTCCATTTGCGCGTACATCTCGATACCACCAATATTCTCTTCAGCCGCACGATCCTTACTCATGTCGCTGCTGTAGTAGCGGTCAATTCGCAGCCAGTGCATGTCTCGCAGGTTGCGGATTTCTTCTTTACCGACTACCGGTACGTTGTTCTCGGCATTGCAGGCAACCACGCAGGCGGCACAGCCCGTGCAGCTCGTTAGGTCAATGCTCATGTTCCACATGTGCATCGTCTCGTGATCGTGGTTCGCCCAAAGATTGGCCTCCTCGGCAGACTTCAAGCCGTCAATTGTGTGGAAGGTCGGCTTCTCGTTCCAGCTAGCCCCCGAGGGATCGGATACGAATTCGTTCAGATTCACTTCATTGACGATTCGGCGGCCCATCATGGTATGCCCGAGCTGTACGGTTGCAAACTCGTGCATGCCCTCGGCCTTAGTGATTTCGACCTTGGCCGAACCCGTCGAAATTCCAAGAGCATAGGCACTGACACCCCCTCCGTCGGCCACCTTACCGGCTGCACTGCGGCCGTAGCCGTAGGCCAATCCAACGGTACCCGCCGTTTGGCCGGGTTGAATAAATACCGGAACATTCTCGAGAACTCGCTTGCCGACCTTGATGCTGGCATAGCTTCCGTCCAGTGAACCGTCGCTGTTGGTCTCGTTCTCAAAACCCATAGCAAGCGCATCGGATGCGGCCATGGTCAGGTAGTTGTCCCAAGTCAATCGGGTAATAGGGTCAGGGAGCTCCTGAAGCCATGGATTGTTGGCCTGAAATCCAGCACCGAGAGCGTTCTCATACAAGGAGATTTCCATGCCCTCTGAAGGCTTTGCCAATTTGATTGAAACGGCCATTGCTATAGCGGCGGCGGCTGGTGCGCCTGAGATGGCGCCTGAAGAAACCGTTGATCCGCCGTCGTGCACCGTCTTGTTCCAGTCAAGGCCCATGGCAGCAGCAGAAGCGGCAACCTGATCTTTGGCACTTCGAAGGTCTCCTGAAAGAGAACCGAGCACCTCCAGCAAAGGCATGCTGTTGAACAAATTCTTAATGGTCGGCTGTGCAATGCTGTACTCCCCTGCAGCCGGACGGTAGTCTGCCCAGCCCTCCAAAAAGTGTGGAATTGGTCCAGCGGCAGTACAAAGCATGGCCGTCTCGTCCAAACGATCCGTCAGGGCCATGCTGAACTTGGCTCCGGCAATAGCCTTAGAAAAGTCCGCCCTGAAGTACACCGGATTAGTACCTGCGACCAAAAGAGTGCCCACGCGCTTGGCGCCCAGGTCCGCCATTAAATTGGCAAGGCGAGACTCATTACCGCGTCGAATGTAGACGGGTTTGTCGCTGCGAAGGGTTGTTCCAAACGAACCGAGGAGGCCGTTTAGGGCTGCCGCAAGCCTTGCCTGGTTTGCATCGTCGCCACCGACGAGTACTAGGGTCTTGCCTTTTGCGGACTTCATCTCACCCGCAAGCGACTGCAAGGCCTTGGTCAAATCGCCGCGAAGGCTAACCGAAGGAGCACTGCCGCCGAGCTGGTTGATGAGGTAGGCCAAGGATGCCGAAATCTCAGAGGGCTTAATCTTTATGCGCTTGTCGGCATTGCTGCCGGTAAGCGATAAATTGCTCTCAAGCTCTACGTGGCGAAGCATGCCAGTACCTGGCTTCCGGCGTGCGGCGTAGTCGCTGCTCACCTGCTGAGCCATGCTCGATGCCAAGAAGTCACTGCCAAAAGACAGAACCAAGCTAGTGGCCTTGAGGTCAATCGAGGGAAGAGCGCGGACGCCGGTTAAGGATTCCCACACGTCAAGGGTATTGGACTGCGAAACCGCATCAAACTCCACGTGCTGAAAGTTGGGGTAGCCCTGGCGAAGACGCTCAATGGCGGATTGAAGCGAGGGGCTGAATACGCTAGAAGTCAGCAAAACGAATTGCGTTCCCTCGGCACGAGACTGGTCAGCAGACTTCTTAAGGGCAATAATCATTGACGCCCAATCGCTGCTTTTCTTACCCAGGCGAGGCTCGCGAAGACGGGCCGAATCATAAAGAGAAAGCACACTTGCTTGGGCTCGGGCGTTGGTTCCGCGGTTGAATCGGGCAGAATCACCGGGCTCTAGCTTAATCGGGCGGCCTTCGCGCGTCTTTACTAAGACCGAAGCATAATCCTGGCCGTCGGTGTAGGCTGTGGCATAAAAAGACGGAACCCCAGGAGTCAGCGTGTCGGGCTGCACTACGTAGGGTACGCTCTCAATAATGGGCTGCTCGCAGGCGGCCAAGGTTGCGGCTGCGGTACTGAAGCCCAAAAACTTCAAGAAATCGCGACGGCTTGTGGTGGAGTCGCTGCTGCTTGCCTCCGATAAGAACACATCAACAGGAATATCTTGAGCGAACTCATTCTCGGCCAAACGCTGCGAAACCTCGGTATTCGCAAGTTGGTCGAAACTCTTCCAGTACACTTTATTACTTGCCATAGTCCTTTTCGATTAGTAGTGGCACTTGCCACATTCGAGACCGCCAATACTGGCAACCGTTATTTTCTCTTCGTGGAAGCGATCCACAAGGCGGTCGCTGATCGATGCCGATCCGTCGATGGCCCCTGCATAGTAGCCATTTTCGCCCTTGATTTCCGTTTCGCGGTGGCAGTTGATGCACCAACCCATAGTGAGCTCACTGTATTGGTAGGCAACTTCCATTTCTTCGACCGGACCGTGGCAGGTTTGGCACTCCACTTTACCTGCGTTCACGTGCTGTGCGTGGTTGAAGTAGGCCAAGTCAGGAAGGTTGTGAATCCGAATCCACTGAATGGGCTTTTGCTCGTATCCCTCGATGTAGACGCGCTGCTCGGGGTCCCAGCCAATGGCGGCGTAGATTTTTTGAATCTCTGGGCTGCGCTCTCCGCCGTACTTCAGGTTGCCCGAAGCATCGACCACCTCAGAACCGTCAATGTACATGTGGCAGTTCATACAAACGTTTGCAGCAGGAATTCCGGAATGCTTGCTGTGGCGCGCGCTGCTGTGGCAGTAGTTGCAATCCACGCCATTATCGCCAGCGTGAATCTTATGGCTAAAGGCGATGGGCTGAACCGGCTGGTAGTCCTTCTCCACCCCAATGCCCATTAGAAAAACATAAAGAGCATAGAGGAACCCGAGCGCCAGTACTACCGTCAGGAAGGTCATAAAGCGCTTGTTTGCAATTAAGACCCTTGTGATGAAGTCAACATCCTCGAGCAGGTTGGTCGGATTCTCGCCATTAATCTCCTTCAAGGTGTTGCGCACTCTCAAAAGCAACACCAAGTTCACCAGCAGAAACGCACCTAAAATATAAATTAACCAAGGAGAGTTTCCTCCTTCGGCAGAAGCTGGAGCAACCGCATCCGCACCGGGCGCAGGAGCCGCGGCGGGCGCAGCCTTCTTGTCGCCTTCCACGGTGTAGGCAAGAATGCTTTTAATGTCGTCGTCAGTAAGAGCAGGGAAGGCCTGCATGATGGACCCCTTGTATTCGGCGAACAAGGCGTTGGCGTCGGCATCACCCGAGGCACGAAATTCCGCATTATTGCGAATCCACTTGAGCAACCACTCCTCCGTACGGCGCTGGGTAACGTCGCCCAAGGCGGGACCGATGAGCTTTTTGTCGAGTTTGTGGCAGCTCGCGCAGTTGGCTTTAAACAACTTTTTACCTGCATCGGCGCTAACCTCTGCGGTGGCGGAGATGCTTAAAATGCTGATAGCCAAGAGCATCAAAACAACTCTTCTAATCAGCGAAGCATAATGGGTCAAACGCATACGTAATCTTAGTGGTAAACTGAGCCTTTTTAGGCTTTGCAAAAGTACTGCACAGGAGGCTCCGGCATATTTAATCTAGAGTCTTTGATTCATAATTTAAAATTATTCTAAACAAAAAATGTTTTCGGCGGTAAAACATGGCCTAGTTATGGTTTCGTACCTTTAAACCATGGTTTTCGCACTGCTCGCACTACAGCTACTCGGCAATGCCGACAGCGTTCAAATAGGGGCCGGTCAAGCCATTGATCAGGCCGTGACCGCTAGTCTAGCAAGCAACAGGCTACAGTCCAAGCAGGCTACCGAGCAGGGAGCCGAGCGCTACACGGTGCAGGTCTATGCCGGGCGCCGAATCGACGCCAACAG
>Ga0208598_1000311_pt1 | contig 14082 bp, 15 predicted proteins | sample LakMenEpi22Jun12_FD_150726 | JGI IMG/M metagenome (GOLD analysis project Ga0208598, IMG submission 150726) | Freshwater microbial communities from Lake Mendota, WI - 22JUN2012 deep hole epilimnion (SPAdes) | ecosystem: Environmental > Aquatic > Freshwater > Lake > Epilimnion/Euphotic zone ... | reverse complement strand
ATGTTGATGAAACGTTGGGCGCATTTTTTCCATTTTCGCAATATTGTTCTAGTATGGTTCGCAACTATAATCTTACTTTTCCAGTATTTAAATATTTACTAGATGTGAATCCTCACTATTTACAACCCAACATTCTAGCCATTTTAAATTATATTAAACTTAATAAACCTAAAAATTGCAAAGTTGCCATATTTACAAATAATGGAGGTCATCCCCAATGGATTGAATTTATCAAAATGTATTTCAATACCGTATTAAATTATGAATTATTTGATAAAGTTGTATTATCCTCTAAATATGAATCTAAACGAAAACATATGACTAAATCGTTGGATGATTTTTGGGAATGTACAGGATATCCGAAATCATCTAAAGTTCTGTTTATTGATGATCAATTTCATCCAATGATGTTAAAAAATAACGTAACTTATTTACATGTAAAACCATATTCGCCAACAAATCCAGAAGATATTTCGGGTTGGATACTTGGACATGTGAATAAATTTTTATCTTAAATATAAAATTAAATTTAATACAATAGATCCTATGAGTGCATATATAAATAATTTTCTTCGTATACGGAATGTATTGTCATTATCGGATAATCCTATTGCAAAAAAATAGAGTGCAAGAGCCAATGCATTGAATATAGTAATATATAATTTAACGGATGCGCTCATAATTAATACTGATATTATTTTACATGCGCTTCCCACATATAGGTACAATACGTCCATACAACACTCGGTTCTGGTTTTTTGGCACACGCAAATGGCAAATAATGTAAGTGTGCATTTGGAAAAACATATTCAAGTAATTCATTCGGTGTTTTTATAGTTAAATCCGTTGGTAATTCTTGATGATCTGGTATATAGTTTACTAAATCTTCCAACAATGGCGGATACGAATATTTATAATACAACGTCCAATTGCTACATCCTTTGGTATAATATTGAATATTCCATTCTAACATTTGCACATAATTTATACAAATATCTGAAACAGATTCGCCCGACAATAAAGTAGAATAATATCGGGATTGCCATTCAGGTTTAGTTGGGCAAATAATAAATTCTTTTTCGCGTTTCAACATGGGTAAGTTATTGATACGTTCTTCATATGTTGCACTTTTTACCATTTTTTTATTTCGGGTTTCATGTTCTTGAATAAATAAAGATTCTTCTTTTTTACTTAGTGCATCTATAAAGAGACGAACTTGATCCCAATAAATTGTATTTCCATCAAACAATACGCAATCAGGTTGAATACATTCTACATATGTATTCAATAATGTATCCATTCCAGTAGTTCGCAAATTGATTGCTGGAAAATGTGGCATAAAATCATTTCCCAACAAAAGTGTTATAAAAATATAATCATACAATTTATTCTTTCCAATACTTTCTTGAACACAGGTTGACAATGCATTAATATCCAAAATATGTAAATTTTTATCTTTTATCATAAAAGCCTGTGCTTCTCGTAACAAACGAATTTGATTACAATATGGCAAGTGATTAAGCGATAACATAATCAAATCCGAATCTAATCCATAAATCATGGTTGTTTGGGATGCATGATCGGTATTAGTACGAATAAAATCAAATATTTTGTGTTCACCTTCTCCTGCATCTTGACTAGTAGATAAATGGAATTCTGTATATTTATGTTTGTAGGGTTCAAAAAATTGTTGTAATTCTACGTCTAATCGTTTCATAAATGGTGTTCCAGGTGTAATCTGTACAGTATCCCATTCTTTTTGTTCCTTCAACCAGTCGCCTACCAACCAACTTTTGTATCGGCGTTCTCGTTGTTGTTTCATTTTAGCCATCGGAGGAACTCCGTCAAATGCAATAAAAACACGTGACGGCTGAATCATTTTTATATATTCAAGTAATTTGTTACATACATATGAAATGATTTGGTCATCATATGTATGTTTAGGACCCTTTTCTAACGTTTGAATGGCATCGTATATTATAGAATTACTATCAAAATACAAATTATCTATTTTTGTAATTGTATAAGGGGACACAATATGTTTGTGACGTTTAATAATTTGATAAAAATAACTCGGGATTCCCATTAATATTATTCCAATTATGATTTTAAATAAAAAATATATTATATTTATGGATAGAGTTGAAGAATTAAATAAACGTATGCAACAACGCAACATAACACAAACTACTCCTTCTTTTTATTTTTCACCCAGACCTGTCCCGACCAAATATACAACTCTCCCTATAGCAGACCAAATTGCTCCTTCTTCAGTAGATATTGCCTACACAAAATCATACAATGTAGAACAAGATTATTTACCAGGTTCTAGTGCACCTTGGAGTGGATTTGCAGATAACATTGATATTGATACGCAACTAAAAAAGGAAAAAAATTATATACCATCTAGCAAAAGTTCGTTGTACACTAAGCCCAAAATACCAAGTACACATGATAGTCAACCTTTCCCAGGATTATTTGCCGATGCAATATCAAGTTATAAAAGTCCTGTTTTCAATGATAGGAAAATTTTTAATAACTCAACAAGTCAAAAAATCAATTTATAAATATATTTAGACAGTTTTATTTATCAATTATCATGGATACTGACAAAAAAGAAATTAAAAAACGAGGACGTAAACCAAAAGGAGGGAAAATTATTGATAATAAACAAATTATAGAAAATATACAACTTGTTTCTCAAAATATTATTTTACACTTAAAGTGTTCATTACAAGATATTAATGTTTCTACACAATCAGTTGATATAGAACCCTATATTTCTCAAAATAATGAAGAAATTATTCAAGAAGATACAAATTTATCTGTATCACAAAAGATTAAAAACTTGGCGATTAAATTACATACGAATGATTTGAATATCTCCAAGACGGATTGTTTTTGGTGCACTTATAGCTATGACAACCATCCCGTTCATATTCCTAAATGCAAAATAAATGATACATATCAAGTATATGGATCATTTTGTTGTCCCGAGTGTGCAGCTGCATATTTGTTTAAAGAAAAGTTGGACGATTCTACCTTATTTGAACGCTATTATTTGTTAAACTATATTTACGGTGGCGTATATAATCACACTAAAAATTTTATTCCTGCCCCTCCACCCCATTATTTACTATCTAAATTTGGCGGTACACTATCTATTCAAGAATACAGGGCCAGTTTAAGAACAGACAAAATACTATTGATTGTGAATAAACCATTATGTTCTATTTATCCTGAACTTATTCAATCCAACAATGATTTTGTAATGACGTCAAAACCCGAAACATATAAATTGTGTCGTAAAAAAGTATAACACTAATATATGAAAGGATTAGGATATATCATTGTATCCGCTTTTTTTGTACTCTCTATTTTAGGTGCGATTTATTATTATAATACAAAAAAAGATGTTATTCCTATAGGAATAGGTTATGTTTGGGCCGCATGTATATTTGCTTATATTGGCATTTTTTTACATCAAATTAGTTAACTGTTCAAGTTTTCAAGATCATTAATATCCCAATATTCCATCTTACCTCCTGGCAAAGGACGACAAATAATAAACGGCAACTTTTTTGCTTCTAATTCTTTACGGGCAATGATATAACTATCTATCACAGAATCATCTACATCTATAAAGAGTGGTGAATTATTTTCAATTTGTGTAGCACGTAACCCCAAAATACGTGTATATTCAAATTTAGTTAGTATAGGAATTGTGGTATGTAATGGATCATGAATAACTCCGTCTTTATTCCGATTTACACTACACAATTTTTTTACTTCATCGTAATTAATTGATTTTTCGCGTGGATGTAAATTAATAATCAAATCGCGATTAATTTCAGTTGAAAACTTTTTGAAATTTTCTTCTGCAAAGTGTTCGCATGGATTGTTTAATTTTGTTGGAGCCGCTATTTCTTCTTCTTCCTCTTCTTCTTCCAACTCTTCGTTTTCTTCTAAACTATTTAAATCTTCTTCATCGGATATCACTTCTTCCTCTTCTTCTTCTGATTCTACAACATCAGGAACGATTTCTTCTTCTTCGTCACTCATATATTAATTTATGGATTATAATTTTATATCAATTTTTATCAGATTCCCAAATTGTATCACATTCTGGACAAATATAAATATATTTCAAATGAACATTATCATACCTAACATATATGATCTCGCGTTCTTCACTGTCCACATGATTTTTGCACTTTTCATTTGGACACTTTAAGAAATTAATACGTGGAAGTGTCGGATCAAATTTGGTATATTTATTAATATTGTTCTGAATATTTTGCTGAGGTTGGTTGCAATACGTTGTAGAGATAACACAATTATCCGTAATGGCTTCTACAGTTCCACATTTAATGCAATGATGTTGAAGTGTTTGATCTGTATCTACCTTCAACCGAAATAGGTTGCTGCATACAGGGCAAAATTTCATAGTCGTCATTCTATTAGTATATACTTTTAAATAATTAAATCAATTTTCCTTAATCTGTAAAAAATTGTGCAATAATAATTCGGTATTTTTATTTTCAACTTCACCCGTTGTATAAGATTCTTCGTAAATTTTTCGTAATAAATCATCTGGTGCATTTGATCCTATTTTATATAATCCTCGTTTTAATAAATATTCTCGTATTTTTTCCATGGAATGCGTATGTAATGTTTTAATTTCCCTTTCTATTTTGTTTTGCATAGTTGTATTTTTAATCAACACACGAATTGTTCGCCGATTCGGAACTTTCCCAAACGATGAAAATTTTTTAACCGATCGTGTAGTTGTCATTTGTTGTACTGGTTTTTTGTGTAATGTCCATTGTTTAAAAGTAGGTTTTTTTCCTTGTTTTAAACAACCATATGGAATATCTTCTTTAATTTCAGTTTTGACTAAAACATCGCCTTCCATGTGTTCTTGTACTTGTTCTATAGCAACGGGTTCATTTTCTATCGTTGTTATTTTAATTGGATTTTGTATAATTTCAACATCTTGTACTGCATTTAAAATTGGATCCGATTTTGGTTGTATAGATTCCAATAATGCTTTTTTGATTTCACTTCCAGATAAAGCTGGTTTTTTCAACGTTTTGGGTTTGGACGTTCTAAATAAATCTGGATTTATTTTAATTTCTTTATTCATACCTTAAATTAAGAAATTCATTGCAAAGATCCTTCGCACATGGAATATAATAGACGATAAAAGTAATACATAAATAATGGTCCAAGTGAACTTAATACAACTACCTTCCACTTGGTTTTAGTAGACATAAGTCCAACTACTAATGTAACTGCAAATATAATAAGAGAAAATACGGAAATTATATAAAATAAAAGGCAATTTTCTTTAGGTAGAACACTAAACAAAGAATTCATATATTAATACAATATTAAAATTGATGTAAATAAATATTTTTTATATGATTAAGAATATGCAACTAAAATTGCTAGATTTCCAAACTAAATCGTTTGATGACGAATTTATAATTAACATGTTTGGTATGAATGAAAAAGGAGAATCGTTTTGCATAGAAATATCTGATTATAAACCGTGTTTTTACTGCAGAGTTCCCGACTGGTATACGAAACATGATAAACAACTATTTCTAGATCACATCAAATCTAAAGTTGGACCTTATATGTCGGAATTTATCGTAGATTGTTCCTTAATTAACCGTCGTAAATTTGACGGATTTGACGGATTACGCGAATACAAATTCATATGTTTGAAATTCAAAGGACTCTCTTGTTTTCACCGTGTAAAAAATATGTGGTATCACGAAATTCAATCCAATAAACCTTCTAAATTTAATAAAAAACCTGGATTTGCATGGGTATTGAAAAAAGAAGGATACAATTTCAAAGGACATTACATTCAATTGTACGAATCTAATATCCCGCCATTGTTGCGCTATTTTCACATTAAAAATATAAGTCCATCTGGTTGGATTGAAATATCTAATTATACAGAAATTTCTCCTAAAAATACAACGTGTACGTATGAATTCAATGTAAGTGCCAAAGACATTGAACCGATAGCAAAAGAAACCATTGTACCATATGTCATTGCAAGTTTTGATATTGAAGCCAACAGTAGTCACGGTGATTTTCCATTACCAGTCAAGGATTACAAAAAACTTGCTCAACAAATCGTAGACTGTTTTCAAACAGTAGAGAAAAAAGATACACTACCAACACTACAAAAATGCATTCATTCCGCATTTGGATTTGAAACCATGCACGAAATAGATATTGTGTATACGAAACGCCAAATCACTATAGACCAAGCAGACACAATGTTTCAAAAATGGATCAAACAACCATTGCGAAACTATGTTCCAACGGAAACAGTAGAACTCCATACCGATTTGGATCACGGCGGTGAAGACGATTCGGATAATGAAGCCGAAGTTGCAAAACGAATCAAAGAATATGATCAAGAATCTACCGTAATTGAAATGTTGCAAGATAAAGAATTTGATAAAGATTCTAAAATCAATGAACTTCAAAAAGGATTAAATTCCATCTTTCCAAAAATTAAAGGAGACCAAGTCACCTATATTGGAACGACGTTTGTTCGCTATGGTGAATCCAAACCATACTTGAACCATTGTATTGTTCTTGGAACGTGTTCGCCTGTGGATAATGTAGTTCTTGAGTGTTATCCTACAGAAGCCGAAGTTCTTGTAGCCTGGAAAAATCTGATTCAACGTGAAAATCCAAACATTTTGATTGGATACAATACATTTGGTTTTGATTACAAATTTATGTTTCACCGTGCCATTGAAACTGATTGTATTGAAGAATTTCTTCAATTATCGTGTACTAATGAAACATGCGGTAAATATGAAAATGATGTTTGGAAAATTGAGGAAAATACCGTATTTTTGGCAAGCGGTGAATACAATTTAAACTATATCAAAATGCCTGGACGACTTCAAATTGATTTGTATACGGAATTTCGCAGAAATTATAATTTGAGTTCCTACACATTGAACAACGTATCTGCTGAATTTATTGGAGATAGTGTTCCCAAACTAGAACACGATGAGACCAACAATGTCACACAAATATTCAGTAAAAATTTACAGGGATTGGAACAATTCAACTATGTCATGTTTGAAGAAGTATCCCATTCCAGTGATTATTATAAAAATGGTAAGAAATTCAAAGTCATGGAAATCGGGAAAGGATATTTTACCGTAGAAGGATTGATTATGCCTGACCTAAGGAAAAATGTTCGGTGGTGTTTGGCAAAAGATGATGTTGATCATCATGACATTTTCAACTTTTATAAAGGGTCGGATGATGACCGAGCCATTATTGCTAAATACTGTATACAGGATTGCAATCTAGTGCATCGGCTGTTTCAAAAGATTGATTTATTGACTGAACTCGTAGAAATGGCATCTATTTGTAGCGTACCCGTTGAATTTATTGTCATGCGCGGTCAAGGTATTAAAACTGCTAGTTTGATTGCCAAAAAATGCAGAGAAAATAACATTTTAATGCCTGTTCTTGAAAAACCTGAATTCAGTGAAGGCTATGAAGGTGCCGTTGTACTTCCGCCAAAATGCGGGTTTTATTTTGAAGAACCCGTGTATGTAAACGATTATAATTCCCTATATCCATCTACGATTATTGCAGGAAATATGTCTATGGACAGTTTACAATCTGTAAAAATGTATGATTTACAAGATAACTTGATTGAAGAAATTGGTGTTAAAAAACATGGCGTATATGTATACGATAATTTACCTGGATTTACATATGAGGATGTTGCATCCGATACATATAAATATGTGCGCAAAACACCAAAATCTGCTGCTGTAAAAGTAAAATCAGGATATATGGTGTGTAGATTTGCGCATTTTCCAAATGATAAAAAGGCAATCATTCCATACGTGTTAGAAATGTTATTGAAATCAAGAAAAGATACCAAAAAATTAATGGAAAAAGAATCCGATCCATTCATGAAACAAATTTACAACAAACGCCAAAATGCTTTGAAAATTACTGCTAATTCCATTTACGGACAATGTGGTGCACCTACGAGCATGTTTTATAATAAATATGTTGCTGCTTCCTGCACTGCTGGTGGAAGACAATTACTCAATTTTGCAAAAGAATTGATTGAAAATGTATATGATAATCGCGAATGTGATACTTCATTTGGAAAAGTAATGGTGAAATCCGAATATATTTATGGAGATACGGATTCTGTATTTTATAAACTCCAAATTACTAAAGATGGTCGGAAATTATTGGGAAAAGAATCGTTGGCGATTGGCATGGAATTGGCGGTTGAAAGTGGTGATTTAGCAACTTCTATGCTGCGTGCTCCACACAAATTAGCATTTGAAAAAGCGATTTGGCCATTTGTACTTTTCAAAAAGAAGAGATATATCGGAGATTATTATGAAGAAAATACAGAAGATTGTTATCGTAAAAACATGGGAAATGTTTTGAAACGGCGTGATAATTGTGATTTACTCAAAGATTCATATGGAGGTACAATTGATATTTTAATGCAAGAACAAAATATTCCAAAAGCAATTGCATTTGCCAAAAATTATATGACACGGTTAGTCAATGGTGAAATACCCATAGAAAAACTCATTATTACTAAATCACTTCGTTCTGGTTATAAAAATCCAAATTCCATTGCACACAATGTGTTGGCAAATCGTATCGGTAGACGCGACCCTGGTAACAAACCTAAGCCAGGAAATCGTATGAAATACTTGTTTATTAAAACAAAACCAGTAAAAGGTGTGAAAGAATTACAAGGCGATAAGATTGAAACACCTGAATTTGTACGTGAACACAAATTGGCACCCGATTACAAATATTATATTACAAATCAAATGATGAAACCATTGCAACAAGTATTTGCCCTTGTATTGGATAAAATTCCAGGGTTCAATAGACAAAAGTATGAAGCTGATTTGGAACAATATAAAGATTTGGATCCTGACGCATTTGAAAAGAAAGAAACGTTGTTGAAAAATAAAGAAATCAAACAACTTATTTTCAGTGAATTTATTTGAAAATAAAAATGTATATTATTATATGAAAATAATAATTAATTCTTATATAAAAGGACACATTGCATTAAAACATTTATTAGATAGTTTTGAAGAAAATAAAATAATTGATTTTTATGACATCATTGTTGTTATTGGTGGATATTACAATATTAATGATTATGAAATTAGTAAAAAAGGTGGAATTACATATATACATTGCAATCATAATAGTATAGATTTTACCGGATTAATAACCCTTTGTGAATTATTTTTTAATGATATTCATGAACATTATTTATATTTACATGATACTTGTAAAATTGGTAAAAATTTTTGTCATAAATTGAAAGCAATAGATTTAACCACTATTTCATCTATAAAGATAAATAAACCATTTTCAATGAATATGGGTATATATTCACAACAAATAATTAATCATTTCAAAGATTTTTTATTAAGTACAAAAAATACAAATGAAAACAATTCCATGAATTTTAAAATAAATGGAGTTTTGGTTGAAGATTATATTTTTAAACATGACAAAAATAATATTATATTAGGCAATTATGATTCTCGCAATTACAAAGAGAATACAACAGGTCCTACCAATTATTATAATACTGGAACATTAAGAAAAGTTGAATATTATCCAAATTTAGATTTGTTTAAAATAAAAGCAAATTGGGGTCAAAAAAATTGGACATTAAATAATTAAAAATATGGTCTCTTCTTCCAACTTCATTTTTCTATTTTATACATTTGTTGAATTGCTTTGCCCATTCTATAGTTTCATTGTGTATCTTTCTACAAAAAATGTATATGTCATAATAGTTATAAAAATTGAAATTTAAAACCGCATTTTTTTATTTATAAAATGGATTCCTGCAAACTTACCAAATCCGAGTGGTGCTCTATTGAAGTTCCTCTTCCTTCCAGCGAAGATCGGATTGTCAACTTTTTGGCTAATGCGTATGAAAATCTGAATGCTATTCATCACAAACTCACAACCATCATTGAATATTTGAAATTGAGTCAAAATGATGCCGTTGACCTATTTCTGTTCTATAAATACTTTTATAAAATGTTCAAAGACATGAAATGCAGCTTTAAACTTCCACCAAAAGAAAAAATTAAACTTAAGAAAGCCGATCAAATTCGGTTAGATACAACTACCGACCAAATACCAAGTACCATATACGAATTTATTCTACTTGATATTTGCAAACTTGCCCTATCCAATCCAAACCATTTTTACACGTTGCATATTCTATTCTCCTACAACATTCCAACTACCAATATTTACATTCAACAACTCATTCAACAATTGATGCAACTCCACACGTTTGATTTAAAATCCTTAGTGTTAAATGCAGTGGATATCATTGAAAACAACCCCTATATTTATAAACATCAACCTCTGCAATTACACGAACATCAACGCCAACTATTTCAAATTTGTCAAAATCCAAATCCTAAATTAATCATGTATACTGCACAAACTGGTACTGGAAAAACACTATCTCCTCTTGGTGCATGTCCTTATTATGATGCCATTATCTTTATGTGTGCACATCGGCACGTTGCATTATCTCTTGCCAGATCAGCCATTGCTGTTCGCAAGAAAATTGCGACTGCATTCGGTGCCAAATCCAAAGACGATATTAAACTTCATTACTACGCAGTAACGGATTGTACACGTGACAAACGTAATGGTAAAATTCTCAAAGTAGATAACAGTAATGGTGAAAAAGTAGAATTGATGATTTGTGATATTGAATCCTTTGCCCATGCACAAGAATATATGCTGCAATTTAAATCTGGTAATAAAATGATGATCTGGCTAGATGAACCAACTATTTCACTAGACTATGCCGAGCATCCATTACATGCATTGTACAAACAAAACTGGCAATCCAACAAAGAAATTACAACTGTACTATTTTCATCGGCAACTTTACCCGATGATATTTCGGATACATTTCAAAGTTTCCAATCTACATTTACTGATGCAGAATTGTTTAAAATATCTAGTTATGATAGTCCGAAATCAGTTCAACTTTTGAATCCAGACAATCAAATTGAACTTCCCCATTATCATTGCCCAACGTTCAACGAATTACAAACTTGTTTGACATTTCTTGAACAAAAACGAATTGTTATTAAATATTTTGACCTACATGCAGTTATTCTATTCTTATCTAAACATGCATCAGACTTTAGTTGGTTCAAATCTGTTAACGATGTGCGTATTGATTCCATCAAACAATTTTACTTGAATACACTCAAAACGTTTACAGAAGAAACCTGGCCCACGGTATACGCCTATGAAATGGCACATCGTATTCAACATCCATCTACCATTGCCTTTTGCTCCTCGGATGCGTATACACTTGAAAATGGACCGACTATTTATATTACAGATGATGTAACCAACTTGGAAAAATATTGTATCAAAACATCTAATATTCCTGAACAAGTATTGGCAACTATCCTTAAAAATCTTGGACATAATGCTGTCATTTCCGAGAAAATTTCCCGACTAGAAAAAGATCTTGAAGATGCAAACAGCAAAGATGAAGACAAGAAAAATAAAATGATGAAGGAACACTATTCTCCTGAAGTGAAGATCATTCAATCCAAGTTAACGGATCTATACGGCCAAATTTTGCCCATGGTTTTACCTGAAGAATATGTACCAAATAAAAAAATACATTTAGAAAAATATGGACATGCAGATAAATTGAATACTGCATTTTCATCCAATATAGATTCTACGACTGCAAAAACAATTTTATCGTTGGATATTGATAACAAAAAGAAACTATTGTTGCTGATGGGTATTGGCGTATTTGATAAACAGACGAATACTAAATATATGGAAATCATGAAAGAATTGGCAACTCAACAATATTTATTCATTATCATTGCTGATTCCGATTATATTTATGGAACAAATTATCCGTTTTGCCAAGGCTATATTGGAAAACAAGACCTAACTCCTGAAAAAATTATACAAGCTGCTGGACGTGTCGGCCGCAACCAACAAGGCCAAAAAAATTCCATCCGATTTAGAAGCACAAATGATATTAAACTACTATTTCTACCACAATCACACAATCCAGAAATCATGAATATGAAAAAGATCTATTCTTAAAGTATGAAAACGGTAATTTTAGTTTGGAAAAATCATTATACGAAACATACTTGCGATGATTTATTTGGACTCATACGAACAACTTGTTTTTTATATAATTTATCCCTTCAAATGAATTTTGAATTATATGTTGATTTTCAACACCATTCTATATCCAAATGTTTACCAAATCCATCTCATCCCTATGAAGAGTTTATTTTAGAAAATAAATCGCAAATTCCTACCATACATGACGTTGACCATTATATACGGTCATCTAACTCCAATGTTTTATTTTTTTATACCAAAACGTATTTATTTATAAATTTATATACAGATTGCAAACAATTTATACGCAAAATATTACATCCACCTGAATGGTTACAATTAAAAATAGCTCCAATACACGTGCATGATATTTTGCATATACATTTGAACAATCCCATTATTTCCACATTTAAATACCCACACTTATTGTATACCGTGTATGAAAAAATAAAACCGTATTTATCTCCCAATATTATTATTTTAAGTGATACGTATGAAATAAAAGAATACATCAAAACAGAATATCCAGAGTGTATTGCATTTGATACATTAATTGGAAATATAGGATTTGATCCACATGATACCGCAGTTCATGATACATTATTTGATTTACATTTAATGGCCAAAGCAAAACAAATTTATTCTTTTTCATGGTCTAATACCATTCCTGGATTTGTTAAAATCATGTCTTTGTATAATATTCCTGTGTATGAAATTAAAATTGATCAATAATTCATTTGTATTGTTTAATACAGATGAATGGATCTATACCTAAAATGATTGGTGTCGTTTTTGGATGGTATATATTACATATTGTAGCTTCACATTTATATACTAGATATTGCGTACCATTAACGATCTGGGGAATGGCTTTGGCTCCATTCATGACAACAGCAAGCCATTGTATTATTTTACGATGGACCATTACACAGGGAGGACAAGTTACCATGGTTGCGTGGGGAATGGTATCAGCATGGTTAGGAAAATTTATGTTTACGGATTAATCTTGGAGTGAAAATAAATTCAAAAATATGTTTACTATATCTAGATAATAATCTAATGATGCTTGTATAAAATCACCCTTATAATCTCTTTGCATAATTTTATTTGTATCATAAATAATATACATGGAAAATAATATTACAGCTACCATAGAGAAAATTTTATGCATGGTGTCGCCTGCAATAATATTAAATATTCCAAATAATAATAAGCATAATAACCCATAAAATAGTGATAATCCTATTTGTGGTCCAAGATTAATACCAACCAAGCTGATCAATACACCAATTGCCGCCATTATTCCAAATACAGATAATGTTCCGTAAAAAGCAACATGTACCAACGTATCATTTAAATTTAATGCGGATAAAGTAAATCCCCATGTTACTGAAAACAAACAAAACAATAAAAATTTAAATACAATGGGGATTGGCATACATAGTGCAAAAATTAATACGAGTTGAAATATAAATAATCCTAAATTAAACCATTTATTTTTTTTGTGTTCCTTGGTTGATTTTACCATGGTATACCTTGTAATGATTGCTTGTATTATTAAATTCAAAAATGTTAATATTAAAAATTCACTTTTTTTATTGAAAAAAGATAGGTTCATTATCTTTTACTAATATTTTTTTGTTCCCCCTCCAAAATTTGTTTCAAACAATGGTTGACTTGTTTGTTTTCGTGTAAATGTATCTTGACTTTTTCGTGTACCAGTAACCGTATCTTGACTTTGACTTATTAGATAATTTATATAAGGTTGTTGTTGTCGCGAATGGGGTAATCGCGGAAGAGGTGGAGGTGGACGTGATGGTTTTGTTGGAATTGGTTCCACATGTGCTGGAGTTTTTTCTAATAAAAGTC